>CESO01015901.1_pt1 | contig 18967 bp, 18 predicted proteins | sample 356341 | NCBI WGS metagenome assembly CESO01 (sample SAMEA2621812, study PRJEB7988) | marine metagenome | biome: marine biome (ENVO:00000447); feature: deep chlorophyll maximum layer (ENVO:xxxxxxxx); material: "saline water (ENVO:00002010), including plankton (ENVO:xxxxxxxx)" | depth 35 m
TCCATCCCCCCTTTTTTTGATAATGAAGAAAACAACATAGCATCCCAATAAGAAACATTGCTGTGTTTTGAAGATGTAATATCTGAGAGAATAACAGCCTCATCAGAAGTTATTGTAATTCCCTCACCGTCATCCATTCCATTAAAAATAAGTACTTTTTTGTGATCAAATGAAACATTCGTTAATTTGGCTATTGAACTCAGGTTAAGTTCAATTTTTGGCAAAGAAGGAAAGTCCACTTGTGCAGGTGTGGAAATATCAGAAGGACTCATATCATAAAACGGTTCTCTGATTGGAATATTGATATGGACTGGTCCAGGTATTTCAGAACTCATGCAATTCATAACTTGTTGTGCAATGGCAGAGAACGCTGATTCATCTTCAAAATTGTCAGGAGTCTGAAACTCCCCACGAATATGATTTTTGTACACATTTTTTTGCCTTATAGCTTGTCCATCCCAGGCATCAATTAGTTCGGGAGGCCGATCTGCAGTAATTACAATTAAAGGTACTCTCGCATAAAATGCTTCTGCGATTGCAGGATAGTAATTGAGAGACGACGTACCACTAGTACAATTTAAAATTACAGGTTGGCAAGTATGTTTAGCTATCCCAAGGGCTATAAATCCGGCACTACGTTCATCGATAATTGAGTAGCAATTTTTTTTTGAATGATTTAATGCAAAAAGTATAGGAGCATTCCTGCTTCCTGGCGAAATCACCGCGGTATCGCCAGGAAGATTTTGAATTATTGCCTTAATGCACGACTGAACACTCATATTTCTCTATACAAAACACACGAATATACATATGGATTTAATTATCCGTAACCATGTACCTATTAGTTCTTAATTTATACTTTTGGATAAATATCAATCGTATTGATACCAAAAAATAAAATTTTAATCTTGATATAAAATCTCGTCCATTGGACCACTTAAGTTGAAAATCTGTTTTACCTTTGATACTCAATTATAATAACTAAATGACAGTAGAGTTAAAAATACCATCTGTTGGTGAATCAATTACACAAGTAACCATTGCTAATTGGTTAAAAGAAGATGGAGATTATGTTGAAATGGATGAGGCTGTCGCAGAACTAGAGAGTGATAAAGCTACAGTCGAGTTGAATGCTGAACAATCAGGCATACTTAAAATTATATTTGAAGAAGGTGAGGATGTAAAAATTGGTACTGTTGTTGCATCTATTGACACAAGTGCTGAACCGCCAGCTGAAAAAGCTGCACAGGCTCAAAAAGAATCAAATCAAGCTAAAGAAGAACCCGCACCCAAAACAGAAGTAGTTGAAAAAGATAATTCATCCAGTTACGCAACTGGAACTCCGAGTCCTGCAGCTAACAAAATACTTGTTGAAAAGGGCATCTCTACTCAATCAGTAACTGGTACAGGAAAAGATGGAAGAATTACAAAATATGACGCTATTCTGGCTAATGTTGAGGATGCAGGCTACGGACTGTCCGTTGAGCCTAGTCGCGAACAACATCGCGAAAAAATGAGTAACCTACGAAAAACAGTTGCTCGAAGATTGGTGTCAGCAAAAAATGAAACTGCTATGCTCACCACTTTTAATGAGGTGAATATGCAGCCTATTTTTGATACTAGAGCAAAATACAAAGAAAAATTCAAGGAAATGCATGGAGTTAATCTTGGCTTCATGAGTTTCTTTACTAGAGCTTGTGCATTGAGCTTGCAAAAGTTCCAAAAAGTCAATGCATTTATTGATGGAGAAGAAATGGTAATGAACGACTTTGTGGATGTTTCCATTGCAGTTAGTAGCCCAAAAGGACTTATGGTTCCTGTTATGAGAAATGTTGAGAATATGACTTTATGGGATATTGAGAGTGAAGTCAAAAGACTAGCCATCAAAGCTCGTGATGGCAAATTATCCATCCCTGAAATGACAGGTGGCACATTCACCATTACAAACGGAGGTGTGTTTGGTAGTATGCTCAGTACACCTATAATTAACCCACCTCAAAGTGCTATTCTTGGAATGCATAATATCATTGAAAGACCAGTTGTAGAAAAAGGGAATATTGTAGCACGACCAGTGATGTATGTAGCACTTAGCTATGATCACCGAATCATAGATGGTAAAGAATCAGTTGGTTTCTTAGTGAGTGTGAAGAATTACCTTGAAAATCCAGAAACGATGCTCATGGGCAAAGATCCAATGGATTTATTAATGGGACTTTAAATTCTAAGACTCAATAATTTTTAGGTTTTTATTCTCGGAAACATATCGTGGAAGACAATTCATAATCATTTCTTCAAGACGATTTATAAGCAGATCCTTTGCATAAAATTTAGTATAGATTAATCCTACGGCTCTACCTGCGTCATCTGCTCTAAATGCCCTCAAATTATCTAATGAATCATCATCTAATTCACTTGCCTCCCACTCTGGAATGATTGTAGCTCCTCCTTCAAAATCAGCGATTTTTTTTAGGGTTTGTAAACTTCCACTTTCATAGGTTAAAGCGAGGTGATTTAATTTTTCATCAGGAAGCGAACATAAATTAATGGTTTGAACTCTGAAACAATTGCCCTCAGAAAGTAACCACAGCTTATCTTCTAATAAATCTGTTGCTTCCCATGCTTTTTTTGAATAGCAAGGATGATCTGGATGAGCATAAATCCTAAATTTTTCAGTGTATAAATTTCTTTCTATCAACCCATTTTGTTTAACAGGTGTTGAGACAATCCCAACATCTAGTCTGTCATTTTCCAAGTCGTCAATAATTTCTTTAGTTAAACCCTCATTGATAGTCAACTTCAAGTTAGGGTGATTTTCTGAGATCTCTCTAATTAATTTTGGTATCAATGCATTTGCTATAGTGGGTAAAATCCCAATTTTTAAACTTCCAGAAATATCTCCCCTAAAATCACTTAATATATTTTCAATTTGCCCAGTTTCTCTAAAAATTATTCTGGCTTGATGAATGATTTTTGATCCAATAGAGGTAGGCATAATAGGTTGCTTACTTCTATCAAAAATTAAAACACCTAATTCGTCTTCTAATTTTTTCATTTGCATGCTTAATGTAGGTTGAGTTACAAAACATGCTTCAGCCGCCTTTATAAAATTTCGGTGTTCATCAAGAGCAATTAAATATTGGATTTGAATTAAAGAGATATTTAACATTAGTTCAAAATTAGGGTTAATAATAACAAAAGTTATGAAAGTCTATCTGTATAAATCTAATCAAAGTTAATGATCAACTATCAACAAATTGCTTTGTCCATTATCGAATAGGATTAGATACATTCCCGAAATAAAGGTCGACACATCGATCCCTTTGTTTCTTCCAATTTCAAATTTCCCTATCAATTGACCATCAATTGAGTATAGTCTTGCCAATTCAGTTGAGTTAGTTGAAATATAGACCATATCATTGGCGGGATTTGGAAAAATTTTGGCAGAGCAACATGTTTCTTCAAACATGGATTCAGCTATTTTTACTGCCTGAAAAGCGTCAACTTTACCAGACCCCCACTGAGTATTACCTTGCCCTATTATAACACCAGTGTGTTGATCTTGTCTTGCGGTTGTTTTCAAAATTTCTTTGATTTCAGAATGGCTTAATGTTGGGTTAGCTTGTAACATTAACGCAACCACACCAGCAACTACAGGGCTACTCATGCTAGTACCTGAAAATCGTGAAAATGGATAATTTTTTCCTTCAAAATTTGCATTCAATAATAAATCGTATGAGCGATTAGTATAGGACGAAACACTACTAGCAACGCTCACACCAGGTGCCGAAATGTCTGGTTTCACACGACCATCTAACGTTGGGCCATAACTACTAAAATCAGCTCTAAATCCTCCTGTATTAACACCATTAGATAAGGTAAATTCAGAGCGATATGCTGCAACTGTTATCACAGACTGGGTACTTGCTGGCTCACCCAACCCATATAAATTATCTCCTTCAATCCAACCTTCCTTATCCGCAGAAAAAGGCATTCCCCAATTTCCAACATCCGTGGTCAACTCCGTCACATTGTAAAAGTGTACAGCCCCTTTCTCGGCAAAAGCTTTAAGACCAACGCGAATTTGGGTATTAGTATTTTTAATTCGTAATCGAATCGTTGGTTTTTTGTTAAGTGGATGAATTTCGTCAGTGGCTACATTATAAAAAATTGTATCTGACTGGATAACAACAAATGAATCGATATAATAAGATCCTTTGGTTTCAAAATATGGTGAATTATACAATGTATTCTTTACATTATCATATACCGTGAATCCACAGCTGAATTGCTTATTTTCTTGTCCCCACATACCAATACTTTGCCCCCACATATTTGAATTACTAACATAACTATAAAATTCTACTCTAGATTCAATTGTATCATTGTTAAATGACTTTTTAATATGAAAATTTACATCTCCATTATTACCCCCAGAAGTAACAAACACAACCCCCTCGTTTGAGAGGTAATTAATGGCTTGACTGACCAAGGATGTGCCATCTAAAGGGCCTAAGTTATATAGCCCCCAACTCATATTAATCACCAATCGCTTATTTAATTGATCTGCTTTTTTCTTCATCCAATTAAAAGCGTCAATTACGGCTGCTTCATCCACTAAAAAAGTAGTCAATAAAAAATCTGATTCATATGCCACTCCTCGATGTAATGTTCCAGCTCCACCACCACCTGCTATTCCTGTTACGTGAGTCCCATGAGTAGCATAACCATAAATATTAATCGTATCTTTTTGCGCCACAAGAAGTTCTTCTTCCCCCTCGTACTCAGTACCATAAGCAAAACCCTCAGGTGCAGGCCCACTCTCTTTGAATTGATCCCATGCTGCTAAAATTCGAGTATGTTGTATTGATGTATCATAAAACATCGGATGCGTATAATCAAAACCCCAGTCAGTAATTCCAATAATAACACCTTTACCCGTGTAACCCATATCCAGTATGCTACTTTCATATACACTATCCGCTTTTATGTCGGGAATCACTCGCTGCAAGCTCGGTGCCATCTTTTGAGCCAAATGGATATATTCAACCCCAGGTATTTTTAATAACTCGGTATAGTTTTCTTTATCAACTCGTAACGTTATCAAATCCTCAATCTGCGAACCCATACAATCTCGAAAACCATGTAAATCATTGATATCAAAATCCTCATTTACCTTTACAATTAAGGGCAATTTACGGGTTTTAAAATCAGCTAGATCTAATTTAGTTATTGCAGAAATTTTATTCTGTGCCGAACCAAATTGAAAAATCAGTAACCCTATTAAAGCAATTAAAAAACGCATTCTAATTCTTCGAAGATAATTGTTTAAAATAATAGCTATTCATTCAAGAATAAATTCTTAAATAGTTTAGATAAGTCCTTTTAAAAGAACTTTCATGCTCACTTCTTTTTCTATGATTTCGTGAAGCTCTTTAAAAGACACACGCATTTGATTCATCGTATCACGATAGCGAATTGTTACCGCTCGATCGTTTACACTATCATGATCTACGGTAATACAAATTGGTGTCCCAATAGCATCTTGTCTTCGGTATCTTTTTCCAATGCTATCTTTCTCTTCGTAGTAGCAATTAAAATCAAGACTAAGATCACGCATAATTTTTTTGGCTAATTCTGGCAAACCATCTTTTTTCACTAATGGTAAAATTGCACATTGGAATGGAGATAGTGCAGGTGGTAATTTTAGAACTGTTCTTCTTTGTCCGTCGCCTAAATCTTCATTCTGTAATGCATTACTCATAAGAACTAAAAACATGCGGTCCAACCCAATACTTGTCTCAACTACATAAGGGATATAGCTCTCATTTTTTTCATGATCAAAATATTGTAATTTTTTTCCAGTAGCGAGCTCGTGCTGTTTTAAGTCAAAATCTGTACGAGAGTGTATTCCCTCAACTTCTTTGAATCCAAATGGAAAATCAAACTCAATATCTACTGCAGCTTTGGCATAGTGTGCAAGTTTTGTATGGTCGTGGAAACGATATTTTCTTTCATCAATCCCAAGGTTTAAATGCCATTTCATTCGATGAGATTTCCAATGATTATACCACTCCATTTCCTGGCCTGGAGTAATAAAAAATTGCATCTCCATTTGCTCAAATTCCTTCATTCTCATGATAAATTGTCTAGCAACAATCTCATTTCTAAAGGCCTTTCCTGTTTGGGCTATTCCAAAAGGAAGTTTCATTCGACCAGTTTTCTGCACATTTAAATAATTAACGAATATTCCTTGAGCAGTCTCAGGTCTAAGGTAAATCTTGTTATCTCCGTCAGTTGCACTCATTTGTGTGCTATACATCAAGTTGAACTGACGTACATCAGTCCAATTTTTACTTCCACTTAAGGGACAAGCTATACCTAATTCTTCAATTAATTCTTTTACTAAATGAAGATTACCAGACTCCAAACCTTCTTTTAATCGTTCACCAATTACCTCAATTTTAGCATTGTTACGTGCTATGTTGGGATTTGTTACAATAAAATGGTCTAAGTCAAAGTCTTCTCCAAATCGTTTTTTGGCTTTGGTTATTTCTTTTTGGTTTTTTACTCGGTACTTCTCTTGGAAGTCCTCAATAAGAACGTCTGCACGGTAACGTTTTTTAGAATCTTTGTTGTCAATCATAGGGTCACTAAACCCATCGACGTGACCACTTGCCTTCCAAATGTCTGGTGACATAAATATTGATGCATCAACACCCACAATGTTTTCATGAAGTTGGACCATACTTTTCCACCAATACTCACGAATATTTTTTTTCAGTTCCACCCCATTTTGACCATAATCATACACGGCAGCAAGACCATCATAGATTTCACTACTTAAAAAAACAAAGCCATATTCTTTGGCATGTGAGATGACACTTTTGAAATGCTCTTCGGACATGTTGCAAATTTATTTAACCTATCCTTAAAGCCTAATGAAATAACTAATCCATTGTAATTTTTATACAAAATCGGTATAGTAGAATTTAGACTTTACAGTTAGTCAACTAATTTAAGATTGTATAAATAAAAAATATTTTTGAGAATTTATTTCAAAATTCCATCAAGACGGGGAGAGCTTTATTGTTAAAATCAAATATTGCTTGATTTTCCCACGGTGATGCATTTATTGCTTGATTTCCTTTCCAAGAAATTAATTCTGCACCCCAATAACAAATACCAATTCCGTTATCCAATTCTCTTACACTAGTAGTTAAATCTCTTATAAAATTACGCTGTCCTTCTTTAGTGGCAGGATATTCTGGTAAAATCAGATGATCATTAGAACCTACAATATTATTAGTCCAATCATTCCATTCTAATGTAAAGGGATAAGCCGTTTCTGCAATTAGAACTTGCTTTTTATAAGTAACACTCAACTGTTTCATAGTTGTTATAAGATAATCGATAGATTTTCCATGCCAAATTGGATAATAGGATAATCCAATGATATCATAATCCAGTGTATTGACCTTTCTATAAAATAAATCTGATTCTTTAATACCTGCAAAATGCAAAATTATCTTAGCATCAATTGAATTTTCTCTTACTGCTTTAATTGCGGTGTCCATTAGTTCTATAAATTGATGAAAATTATTTGAAATATTCCCATGCGGGTGAATAAAACCTGAATTTATTTCATTTCCTATTTGTATATAATCTGGCTGTAATTCTTTCATTATTTTTTTTGTGTAATTATATACACTGTCTTTTAATTGACTAAAACTAATTCCATCCCACTGGTTAGGAGTTTCTTGATGACTAGGGTCTGCCCAAGTGTCTGAATAATGAACAGTGAGCCATGTTTTAAAACCAATCTGTTTTAAGGTGTTAGACAACTGATTCACTTGATTAAATCCTGAATTTTCATTTCTTGGGTTCACCCACAACCTTACTCTAATTGTATTTACCCCATTCTCTTTTAGTATTGATAAGAAGTTATTTTCATTCCCTTCCAAATTATAAAATGAAGGATTTGAATTTGATATTTCAGGATAACTTGAAATATCAACAGCAGAGATAAATTCATGATTTTTAACGTCTAAGTTAAGTTCTTCATTTTTTTTACACGATGAAAGCACGGTAAGCAAAAAGAATAGTTGAGCAATTCTATTCATTCTTCGCATCCATCATTATCATTTTTAACGTATCCGTCAAGACTCCATTGCATATTTTTTTGAGCATTTACTAACCATCCCATTAACAATATTATACCACCTAAGAATTTAACCTTACTAATGATCATTTATACGAAACTATATTTTTTTCATAATTTACAAAATGAATAAAATCAAATTAGATGGGTTTTCTTTGTTGTGTTGAAATTAATTAATACCGATTTCTTTAAAAATGCCAGCCTCCTATTTAGTGGGTCACTTCTTGCTCAAATCATTGGATTTGGTGCATTATATTTCCTAGGTAGAATATACGCTCCTGAAGATTTTGGAGAAGTAGAAACCATAATGAAATTAGCAGGTGTATTCATTGCAATTGGGGGGCTTCGCTATGAAATGGCCATTGTTGTGGAGGAAAAAACTTCACAAGCAGAAGAACTTTTACGTTTAAGTTTATTTCTAAATTTTGCGATTAGTACTCTCATCTTCTGTATTATCCTATTTTTTAAAAATACAATTGGGATTTTCTTCAAACTAAACGACCCTAATATTTTATTTGGCTTACCCGTAATAGTTTGGATTACAAGCAGTACAGAATCGATTATTCTGTGGTATAATCGTGTTAAAAAATTCAAGAAAATTTCTGTTAATCGTGTTTTGTTTTCCTCCTCTGGCACATTGTACAAATTATTACATCCTTTCACACTGGTCTCAGGCAACGGATTATTTATTGGTCAAATTCTAGCCCAATTTTTAGCCCTGCTGCACATGGTCTATAAATTGCCAGTTCAACTATTAAAAACTACTCAACAAAATTTAAAAGCAGTTTTAAAGACATACCGATCATTTGCTGTATTTAGTTCACCTGCAGCAATTTTAAATATTTTAGCAACTAGTATGCCTGTTTTTGTAATCTCAGCTTTTGACGGGCAAGAGGCTACAGGATACTTTGGGAATGCTTACAAACTAACTTATCTTCCAATGAGTATGATGTCATTAGCCATAGGACAGGTATTTTTTGAACGAATAGCTCGAATTCGAAATCAAAAAGAAAATGCTAGTAAGATGGCTCATCAATTGGTAAATACCCTATTTTTTATTGGCATAATCCCCGTAATCGTCATGTTGGTCTGGGGAGATCAAATTGCTCCACTAATTTTGGGTAATCAATGGGAAGAAACAGGAGTGTTTATCCAAATTATGATTCTCTTCTATTTCACGATGTTTCTGACAAGTTCTTTTAGTAGTGCTTTTGAAACATACCAAAAGTTAAAATTTCAGTTGGGTTATAATCTTATTTTTCTGATATGCACCTTTGGAGCATTATATCTTGGATACAGAGAGGGCGGAAATACTCGAGCAGCTCTCACTTGGTTTTCTTTAGTTGGGATTGTTCTTCGATTGTCTATCCTCAATTATTTCTTTGTATTATTTGGTAAAAACTTAATTGCAAAAACCATATTTGCAATACTAATAACTGGAGTTTTATCGTATTTAGGTTTCACTCTAAAAAACGTTATGCTACCCTAATATGAAAAAAATTTTCAAATATTTTATTGACAAATTGGATGATATCATCCTTCGGATTTTTGTCAAATGGTTGTGGCCAGAATACAAACGACCACGGCATGGATATATGAAAAACTATCAAGTATTACACCAATATTTCATTCCTCAAAAAATTTTTAGAATCAATGGAGAAATACCGTGGCCCGTTGATTTCAGGAGTAAAATTGTAGGATGGGAATCTATCCAAAAAGGAATTTGTGCCGATCCGGGTGACAATCCTGGTATATACATAAACGCAGGGGGTGGATTAACCCTCGGCAATAACGTAAATATTGGACAAAATTCAATTATAACGACCACCAATCATTACAAGTACGACCACCGAAAAAAAAGTCATACTAAAGGTATTACCATTGGTGACAATGTATGGATAGGAGCAAATGTGAGCATAGTAGCAGGAGCCTCCATAGGAAATAATGTAACTATTGGTGCAGGATGTTTTATTAAAGGTAATATACCTAGTAATTGTACGGTCATATTAAGTGAGAAAACCCTTGATATTACCCCCAAAACCAAAGATTACGAGTGGGATTGTACAAGCGATGAATTAGGCTAATTGCCAATAGAATTAAAAAATGCAACGTAGAAGTGCAATAAATCAATATTAATACTACTTTTGCAGACCTTTTATAAGAATTAAATGGCAAATCATAAAAGCACATTAAAAAGAATTAGAAGTAACGAGGCTAAAACTTCAAGGAACAAGTACCAACATAAAACAGCAAGAACTTGGATTAAAAAAGTTCGTCTATCTGATGATAAAAAAGAAGCCGACAAAACTATGCGAGAAACTTTTTCAAAGTTAGACAAGCTAGTAAAAAAGAATATCATTCACAAAAACAAGGCAGCCAATCTTAAAAGTAAGCTTGCTAAGCACGTAAAATCCCTAGGATAATAATATTCTGAATTAAAAATTTATAGACTTCTGATAAATCAGAAGTCTTTTTTTTGACCAGAAATTTAACAGACTAAATCTAAATAAACTATTGGGTAGTTTGAGGAAAACTATTATAAATGACCTTGGAACAGCTTTTGTATATATTTTAATGTGAAAGTTATATTAAAACAAATAGCAGATCAAAAAAAAGTATTTAACAATGGTTTACTTGTGATGATATTAATTGGTTGCACTGTTTTAAATATATCTGCCTTCGCAAATAATTCAGACAGTGTACCGTATAAGCTACACACACGGACTATAAAAATAGTCAACGCTAATTTTATTATACTAACTGAAAATCTACATTTTCAAGAAATAGTCCATTAGAAACCTAGAAAAATAAAAAGACGCAGAAGACGAATAATTTTTTCAAAGAAAACAAAGAAACCAATAGACATAAAACGTATAATTTTTGTTAAACATTGAACGGCTCGCTAATCTAGTGAGCCGTTTTTGTGTGATTATTATGTTGGCAATACCATTCATAATAGCGAGCTTTATACTTATGTTTTTAATCAAGTATAACTACCTTTGATAGAATCTAAAAATTAGACATGAATCATAGCGATTATTTTGAAGAAGGCATGGAAGAGAAAGCCAAATACTTTGAACAAATGCTTAAAAGTGGCGAGAGCTTTTTCTATGACAATGACGAATTAAGTCGCCTTATTGACTATTACCTTGACTTTGACCAACTAAAAAATGCGAGTCATGCGATTGCTTTTGGTGAAGAGCTATTCCCTTTTGAAAGCTACTATCAAATTAAAAAAGCAGAACTTTACATTGCTCAACGTAATATTAATTCTGCTATAAAATTACTGGAAAAATATCGTCAAATTCAGCCTCAAAATGGAGAAATAGCCAAATTGCTTGGCGATTGTTACTCGATAAGTATGCAATACAAACGGGCTCTTGAAATGTATTTATTTGCTCATGGTATTGATGCAAATGATGAAGAAATTCTCATACGTCTTATACGAATAAATTTTGTCCTAGGGAAAGATAAAAAGGCAATGTCATATCTCAATGCAATTTCAATCGATTTTCTAAAAGATGAATTAAGCATACAAGAACTCACCAAACTATTTATTGATACTAACCAGTATTCTCATGCCAAAACATATCTTCAAAAAGTAATTGATGAAGATCCTTATAACTACAGTGCATGGTATTTTATGGGCTTGGTCTACCAAAGACAAGATGAAAATAAAGAGGCAATTGATGCATATGAATATTGCATTGCAATAGACGACCACAACACCATGGGACACTTAGGCAAAGGGAATTGCCTAATGGAATTGGGTAATTATAATGAAGCTATTAAATCATTAAAGTTCTCTTTGGATAATGACGAAACAGATGCAGATGTATTGTGCAATATTGCCGAATGCTACGAAAATCTAAAAGATGATAATGCTGCTAAATACCATTTCCAAAAGTCGTTAAAAATAAATCCTAATTTATCTGATGCATATTTCGGAATAGCATGTATACACAAACGGAATAATCAATGGAAAGATGCTGAGAGAAATCTCTTAAAAGCAATAAATATTGACCGATATGAGGTAATTTATCTTATCGAATTAGCAGAAATATTCTTAATCCAAGAAAATAAAGAAAAATGCTATAAGTATTATGCTCAAGCACAACAAATAGATCATGATACAATAGAAATTCTTTTAGACTATGCTCATGCTAAATTTGAGCTAGGTGATTTGGAGGATGCTGTTCAACTATTGATGGACAACATCGAAAACCACGATAAAGATTCAAGGATATTTTACCGAATAGCATCTTATATTTTTACAATAGGCGAATTTAAAAAAGGCTATAACTTCTTACATGCTGGGTTAAAACTAAACCCAAAAGAATATATTCTATTATACGAGTTTGCTCCATTTTTAGAAAATAACCAAAACATAACAAATATCATCGATATATACATTAAATAGAACTTATGATTAATTCCGAATTCAATCTTAAAAATTTACCAAATCGTCCATCCAAACCAAGAAATAACGGTATTACAATGATCATGGATAAAGGGCTTAGTTGCAGACAAGCCGAAGATTTCTTGGAAGTTGCAGCAGACAAGACTGACATCATCAAGCTGGGATTTGGAACAAGCTCTGTTACCACATCGCTTACCCGAAAGCTAAAAATTTATCAAGAAGCTGATATTCCTGTTTATTTCGGTGGCACCTTGTTTGAGGCCTATGTTATCCGTAATCAATTCGATGATTATAAACGACTACTCGATAAATATAAAATTACTCACGCTGAAGTATCTGACGGAAGCATGGAAATTAGTGCGGATCAAAAATGTGAATATATCAGTTCACTTGCCAAAGATTTTACCGTATTAAGTGAAGTTGGAAGTAAAGATGCAGAAAAAATAATTCCTCCTTATAAATGGATTGCCATGATGAAATCTGAAATTGCAGCAGGTGCGTGGAAAGTTATAGCAGAGGCACGTGAAAGTGGCACCGTGGGAATATTCAGAAATTCTGGAGAAATACGCTCAGGCCTTATTGAAGAGATATTACAGCATATTCCTCTTGACACCATTCTTTGGGAGGCCCCACAAAAAGTTCAGCAAGTTTGGTTTTTAACGCTTTATGGACAGAACGTCAATCTTGGAAATATTGCACCTCATGAGTTAATTCCACTTGAAACTCTAAGGTTGGGGTTGAGAGGTGATACTTTCAATCATTGGCTTTAGTAGTTTAAAAATTTACTCTACAATTGGACGCCTAATTAGTGTGAAATCGATAGGTGTAGTCTTATTTTCGATAGGTCCTTTATAAGCTAATGTAACAATATATGTTCCACTTGAGGGCACTCTAAATTGAAGTTGATTGGTCTTGCTTTCATATCCCTCTCCTGCAATTAGTTTCATTTGAATATCAAAAACTTTAATATAAGTTTCGATTCCCGATTCATTAATTACTGCACTAAATATATAATCGTACCCTCCTTCAGCTGGAAATTCATACTGATAAGTGCTTTGATTTTTTAATTCCAATTGCTGTGATCTCAAATATTTCCATTGAACATTTGGATTAATATCTAATACTTGTGCATGAAGTGACTCCATGCAACAAATCAGCCCAAAGAATAAAATTAAGACTTTTTTTGATTTAGAATTAATGTTTTGACTCATTCCTTTTTTCTATGGTCTTGAGATGATTAAGTTGTTCTAATCGTTGCCTAAAATCTGCACAAATTGCAAATATATCGTAGGAATAGTATCTAAACAGACGCTTAACTAAATATAAATTATTCATGATTTTTAAAAGTAATTGAAATTTTCAATTAGATCTGATGTAGTCGCTTAATTGTTTATAAATTTCTTTTAGCCTAGGATCTTCCAACATATATAAGTGCTTTTGCATGACAGCCGTATCACCACGCTTTGCCGGACCAGTTTGCCAACTTTCGGGTTTATCATCAGCTAGTCGATTAGCCGTCTCTTTTATTATTGGAATTAAATTCTGAAAATCCAAAGATTCATCCTCTAAATATTTATATGATAACGTGTACATTAGATTGGTGAAGTTATTTGCAAAAACGGCAGCCAAATGATACTTCTCTCTTTCAACAGAACTAACCTCACTTATTTTATTAGAAATCGTATCCGCTAAATTCATTAGGTTTTCTCTTACATTCGTAGAATTACCCTCAATGAAAATGGGTACATCCAAAAAGTCAACATATTTTTCCTTTCGAAGACTTTGCAATGGGTAAAAAACTCCATAATTTGATGCATAATCTGAAATTATGTCCATAGAAACAGATCCTGAGGTATGGCAAATTATTGATTTCAGTCCCTTTGGCAAATCTTCTAAGACACTAAAATACGACTCATCGTTTACACATATAATTATAAAATCTGCATTCAAATCTACTGAAGAAATCGAATTACCATAATACGCCCCAAAGCAGTTTGCAAGTTGTTTTGCACGCTCAGAATTAGCACTAATTACTTGAAGTAGGTTATGGCCTCCACGATCAAATGCATGTGCGAGATTAGTAGCAACATTCCCACTGCCTATAATTGAAATTTTACGACCCATGTTTTAGTTCTAATCTATTCCATGTTGCTATACCAAAACCAAAAACCATCAAGATAGTTCCTAGCCACAATAGATTAATGTAAGGAAAGACAATCCCTTTCATAACTATAAATTTTGGTTGAGGTGAAGTTTCAGCTATTTCAAGAATAGCTTCAGGTTGATTATTAGCGGTTGGTCTTATCTCGAAACCAAATCGTAAACCTGCTTCTGCTACTTCTTCTCTTATGCTAAAATATGTATTTGAATTAATTCCAAAAATTGGTGATGCAGTAAGATCGTAATTCCCTTGTTTTATGGTCAATAACGCTTTGGCTAAAGTTGTATTTTTAAGTCCAATAGATTCACCACTGCTTTGTTCAATACCAGTAAAAATAACGGTTCCGTTGACGGTCTGAATGCTATCTCCTTTTTTGATTGGATACTCTTTAATATTTTTCCAATCTATACTATCTGAAATTGGCTTAGGTAATGAAGTGATATGAGTATAAACGTCATAAGTCAAGTAGTGCCTTGTATCTGGATTAGGCAATATTCCCCCCATGTCCTCATTGATTTGAGTATTGGGAAGCAATGTAAATGATTCTTCACCATCAATAGATTGATAATTTACTTTAAAATAAATATCATCGCCACTTACACTATCACCTTGGTAAGTAACCATATAATCCCCCAAACGAGTAGGTTCATTTTTGATTAGTAGCATATTCTCACGACGTGCTTTCTCGTCAAAATTTCCCATTTGACCATTAAAATCTGCCGTAATCACTTGTTTCTTAGCACTTGATACCAAAACACCCAACAACATCATTCCAAAGCCAATGTGAGCAATTGACGATCCCGATAACTGAATTGATCGTATGTAAAAAATGATATAAGTCATATTACCAACCAGGGCGTAAAAGCCCGCTAGCATGAGTATGATAAACATGGGATTCGCTATTTCAAAGAGAAATATTCCAATTAAAGTAAGAACGACTGAGACCAATAGTGTAATTAAAATTTCTTTAATGAGCTTTCCTTTATTGGGTGTGTTCTTGTACCTAAAAAACTGAGTAATCGCCATGAGCACTGATATTACAATTGCAATTGGCATTTGATACATATTGTAGTAGCCTATTACATCTTCTGGTGGGACCATATTTGTTCCGAAAATCTTATTGAATACAGGTTTGGAAGTGCCAACCAAAACTTGTAAAGCTGACAGAACAAGCATTAAAGCTCCAATAAACATCCAAAATTCTCTACCTAAAATATTATCCTCACTAGCATGATTTTTAATGTTTTTATTGAGGTTCAATACAAACCAACCTAACCCTAGAATGGTCAATATTAATAAAGGATAAAAACTAATTTTTGTATAAAATGGCAGTGCTAAAACTAATATACTAACAGGTATTATGATATACCATCTTTTTGAGACACTCTCTGTAACAGCAATAATTGGTAACCAAATAAATAGCACCACAAATTGCATTAATTGACCAGCTAAACCCAAATCTGTAAATGAATGAACAGATGTTTCGCCAAGTACACCGCTACGAGTAAGGAAAGTGGCATATAAAACCATGATGTAGGAAGAAATAACTAACGTATATGACGCTATAGTTGAACTGTTGGTTATTTTTTTGATTAACATTAAATGAATACCCGAAATTAATAATAACCATGGAACAAGGGAAGCATTTTCAACAGGATCCCAAGCCCAATAACCGCCAAAACTCAACGATTCATAAGCCCAAAATCCACCCATGATTATACCCGCTCCTAATATCATTCCACCAGCTAATGCCCATGGCAAAGCAGGTTTTATCCAAGACCTGTAGTCTTTATTAAATAAGGATGTTACAGCAAAAGCAAAAGGAACAATAGTCAGTGCAAAACCTAAAAATAGTGTTGGTGGATGAATCACCATCCAATAATTTTGTAATAGAGGATTAAGTCCTGTTCCATCTACCAAATTATCTAAGTAATTTGGTATTGAAAAAATAGGTGCTTGCATCTTATCTCTTAAAAGCTCAAATGGGCTACTCCCAAGTTTATATAAACCCAATACATCAACTCCTAATATCATTGCTGTAAGCACAACCTGTGATAGAGCCATGATTGACAATACCCCTCGTTCCCAATTTTTAGCTGTTAATATGAGTACTACTCCCAAAAGGGCATTCCAGACCATCCATAGTAAAAAACTCCCTTCTTGACCTTCCCAGAAGCAAGAAACCATATAACGCAATGGCAACGAATTACTACTATGCTCATATGCATAGGCATATTCATAATAGTGTCCTTGTATTATTACAAATAGTGTGATAAATATTCCTAAAACGGCGAGTGTGTGCGTTACAAAAAAAGTTCTACCTAAGTTTGTGTGTGATGAGGATTTGGTATAAAAAATTGCACTTAATAATGCACTTACAAAGGCCAAAACCACAAAAAAATGACCAAGGTTACCGAGAATTAAATTTTCTCCAACAAATGTTATTAACTGCATAAAGTATTAAGACGATTGAACAGAATTATTGTTTTGTTCGTCCTTATATTTTGATGGACATTTCGGCATGACTTTAGATGCACGAAACAATTTGCCATCTGATCTACCATACATATTAACTGTCTCTGCTCGTTCAAAATCTTGCTGCTTCGGATTTGTTGACACAACTTTTCGGATATCCCCATTTTTATCTTTTAGGTAAAAGCTAAAATAATTTGGATCAATACGTGGATCATACTCCATAGGTTTATCTTTGATAAGAAAACCCGTAATGTGATAAGTCTCATTTGGGTTAGCGTCTGCCTCCACAAATGTCGAACTCTTTTCAGCACCAGAATAGGTACTCATGATGGCAGCAATTGCAACTGCTAGCATAATTAAAAGTATGATGACTCTAGGTTTCATTTTGATTCTTCTCAAGCTTCGATATCTTTTGATCTAATCGTATCAAATATCCTGCCAACAATAAAAATATAATTACGAGGATAGCAACTACTACATAAATTTTTTGATTTTGATAAAAAAAATCATCCAATGATGTTGGTTTGTCTGCCAATGCTGTCAAACTAAACAACATGATAATCCAGCTATATTTCCTCATAACTTCTTTTAATTTCTGTAAGTCTATATTTCAAAGTAGCTATCCACACCCCAAGTAAAATCCAACCTAAACTTGCAAGATAAAAAACCCTACGTAGATTATTGTCCAAATCCAAAGAACTAAATCCAATAGTATCACCACTAGCTGGATGAAGACTAGTCTCGGCCATTCTAGGATAAATAATAATAAGAACAATGTAAATCGGAAATGCGAAGAGATTGTATACGGCAGATATTTTAGCTCGTTGTATCTCATCTTCAAGACTATTCCTCAATATATAATATGCTAGATAAATTAGCATACCTATTGCAGCTCCATTTAGTTTAGCGTCTTCTACCCACCATGTCCCCCAAGTGAATCTTGCCCAAAAAGAACCTGTAACGAGTCCCATCAAACCAAAAAGCATACTAACCTTAGCGAAACTTCCAGATAGGTTATCAAATCTTAAATCACCTTTTGACAAATACTTAATACTGTAAACATATGATGTCATCAATAAAATAATCATTGTAAACCACATTGGAACGTGGTAATGAAGATTTCGAATGGTTTTTGCAAGTATACCTATATCATCTGGTGCAGGCATAATAAACCCACCAACTATAGCATATACTATACAAATGATTGACAATATTTTCCACCAAGTTTTTCTCACACTATTAAGGTGTTACAAAGATAATTTTTTTAACACAAATATGCCCAGATTCTGATAAGTATAAATGTTCACTAAAAAGTGACTTCTAATCGAATTTTCCATCCTTTTTTCTTTTCATAAAATCCTTTCGTCTTAACATAAAGTAACGAAAAAATGCAAATAAAGTAAGTCCAGAAAAAAGATATACCGTATTAATGTCCTTATTATTAGAAATGTAACTACTATAGGCCTCAAAAAAGCAAACCGATCCAACTATCATCCATATAATCTGTAAAATTCGAGGCAGTCCTTTCATCTTTCAAATATATAATTACTCTGGCGTTGATTGATCTTCATTTAGGTAAACAATACCCGTAACGCGTGAGAATTTATAATTCAAAAAACTCTCATCACTCTCAAACCCCTCTGCTGAAATAATCTTTTCATTCCTAATCTTTACTCGTACAGGTTTTTTGGATGTCACCCTTCTTGCCTTTTTATCCCAAATTAATTCGTCAGTTTTAATTTCCTCACCATTT
>CESO01132219.1_pt1 | contig 18922 bp, 20 predicted proteins | sample 356341 | NCBI WGS metagenome assembly CESO01 (sample SAMEA2621812, study PRJEB7988) | marine metagenome | biome: marine biome (ENVO:00000447); feature: deep chlorophyll maximum layer (ENVO:xxxxxxxx); material: "saline water (ENVO:00002010), including plankton (ENVO:xxxxxxxx)" | depth 35 m
TGTTGTTCGAGAGACGTTTGTGAATCACGATCAGGGCACCGATGGCAGGGCTGGTGATGAGGGTGACCTTCTCAAGATTCAGGACCACATACTGCCCACCTGGATTTCGCAGATATTCAGTCAGCTCCGTGCCCTCTGATTCGTTCAGCGTTGAGCGACCTATGTTCAGAGTGAGGCAGCCATTGTCCATGTCGGCCTCGATCCAGTCTGGATGTGGTGCTGTCATGCCGATCATTATGTCAAGAAGACATCGGGCTGTCGTGATCATTTCGGCGGCAAGCCTGCCGGTGAATCGTATCTCGACTGGATGGGTGAATGGGTTGCCTGTCCGGGACCCTCGGGTTGCCTGATCGGGAAACGGAAGTCGATGACCTGATCGCCATCGTCGAATCGAACCACCCAGACTCGATCAGGCGCGATGTCCGGTGCGACGGCTGTTGATGCCGCGGAGCTGAGACAGTCTCCGTACTGCCATCTCGTGGACCAGTCGGACTTCATCCCTTCTTGATCCTCGACTGGTTCAGCGGTCCACTTCGAGGAAGGTTGACCAAGAAGTTCGACGACTTCCTGCTTGCTCATGCCAATCTTCAATTGAGAGAAGCTTTGAGCTTGGGGAGTTCTGCAGGAGGTCAGTAAAAGCAGCATTACCGGGCCTGCCAGAAGGATGATTTGTCGTGTAACTCTCATTTGGGTTCACTCCTGAAGAGTTCACAAGCATATCTGTGAAAAGACTGTGTCGCCTGATGGATTGGGTCGATGTGGAGTCGACATGGATATCTCGAGGAGTTCATCCGATTGAAGCTGTTATCAGACGTCATTCTCGCCTTTCTTCTACTGTCTGTTGCCGTTCTGTTCCTGACGGGTAACAGCTTCGCCACATCGGCCTATTCCGCTGATGTTCAAGAGCAGTCGAAGTCGACCATTTTCAGACCTGTGATTCACGATCTGAATCCGATGTCCGTTCAGGTCATTGTCGATCAGGACAGGCGGGAATCCCTGGTTCTGGAACTGGGCTGGATGACGGAATGGTCGTTCTCGAGAGAGGACATGAGAGGCACGTTGTTCATCGATCGAGCGGATTCACCGGTCGGCTGGATCGTGGCCTGTCGTCTCGATACGTCCAGGCTTCGCGTGTCACCTCGGCTGACTGTACGGATACCCATCGAAGACGGTGACTCTGGATCAGTTCTTCGCGGCCTCGGAGCCATGGACTTCCAGGCGCGTTTCGTGCAGCGGAAACAATCAGCCGGTGGCACCCAGGTCCGCTGACGAGTCCGGTGGCTGCTCAGGCGGCGTGTGGTCGTCGCCACGGCCGTAGTACTGGAGAAAGCTGCTTGCTTCCTTCTTGCCGAAGTACCAGTCGAGTGTGCGTCTGTCGACATCCAGAAAATCAACCAGCATCAGACCGTCGATGACATCGGAGAATTCCTTGTCGACGTTGAACAGGGTGACCAGCTTGGCATTCAGCTTGAGATACTGCTTGAGAAGAATGGGAACCCCTTGACGTCCATTCTCGATATCGCGGACCAGCTCCTCGACATCCTTGAGCTGGGTGCACATCATCCTGAAGGGTTCCAGATCAAAGTGTCTGGCTCGCTTGGGCTGATGCGGATTTCGTGCGGATATGAAGCCCTGGAAATCATCGACCATGCGGGTCGAGGAGACGAAATCGGTCATGAGTCGCTTGGATGCTGCGGAGTATTCGTTGCTGATGCTGACGACACCGAAGAAGTACCTGTACTTCGGCTTGAGGCAGATGAACTTCGAGATTCCTCTCCAGAGAAGCATCAGCGGCTTGAAGTTCCGCTGGTATTCCGGGCGTATGAAGGAGCGGCCCAGTTCGACCGCGGGGCCAAGTGATTCGAAGAGTCGTTTGTCGAAGTTGAACAGGGTCCATGTGTAGAGTCCTCTGACTCCTCTTGTTCTCATGATCTCATCGGTGAGTCCAAGGCGATACGCTCCCACGATTTCCTGCTCTTCGTGATTCCAGACGAACAGGTGCCTGTAGTAGCGATCAAAGTCGTCGAGATCGATGTCGTTTCCGGTACCTTCGCCGACCGCCCTGAATGTCAGTTCGCGAAGTCGGCCGATCTCCTGGAGGATGTTCGGTATCTGGCGACTCTTGGCGATGTATACCGTCAGATTCCCGCTCTGGACGAGTTGCTGCCGCTCGTTGAGGGCCATGATCTCATCCGCACAGCGATCCGCAACGGTGATCTCCGGCAGAAGCCTCTTCAGGCTCTTCGCGGTGTTCTCAGTCTTGTCCTCGGGGCGAACGGTCTTTCGATCGGCCAGCATGTACACACGACCGCGGAGATATTCCGTCAGCGTCGTGCGATCCGGAAACTCCTTGAGCTTGTCGATCGTGACCGGTTTGCCGATGGAGGCCTTGATGCAGCGGCCTCGCTTATTGGTCAATTCCCTTCCCAGCAGCATCGTCCGGCACAGCGGGTGTATGAGACCGGACAACTGGAAGAGAGTGGAGTTCTTGCCATGGAAATAGATGGGTACGACCGTGGCATTGCTTCGCAACGCCATCGTCGCAATCGACTGTGACCAGGGGGGGTCGTTGACCGACCAGTTGCTCCATGTCCGGTGCGAGACTTCTCCGGCGGGGAAGGTGGCGATCGCCTCGCCATTCTTGAGCTTCTTGATCGCCTTCTTGAGCGTGTGCACATTTGACGAGGCGTCATCGCTGAACGGATTCAACGGAAGATAGGTCTCTCGAAGTGGAGCGAGCGAAAGCAGCATGAAATTCGTCAGGAGATGAAAATCAGGACGTCTCTTCCCGATGGCGGTGGCCAGCACCAGCCCATCGGCGCCACCAAAGGCGTGATTGCTCACGACAAGGAGAGGACCTTCCCTGGGTATCTGTTCGAGTTCGGACGGATCTATGTCCCACTCTATCTCCAGCGAATCAAGCGCCTGTTGATGACGACAGCGATCCAGATCCGGATCGATGGAGGTAAGTACATCGTCAATACCGTGCAGATCACTGAGCCAGGTGCCCAGTTTCAGGAGAAGCCGGCGCTTGAGGCTTTCATTTACCTTCGAGGTAGGTATATCGAGCGTGTTGAAATGGGGAGCTTTGAACAACATGTATTACGTTCGCATTGTGCCAAATGCTGCGGCGGTAATGTGTGTTCGATGGACGAATCTGGGTCGAATCCGCGTCTTTACGCTTCCATGCCATAAAAAAGTGGCCCCCGCCGACCGACTCTTTCGGCGGAGGCCAACCCCTCTAATTATCACACCTGGGTGAGTTCATGTTCCTTGAGACGAGACCGGCGATCAGGGTGTCGAGTGCCTTCCACGGAGGGATGTATTCAGGCCAATCTTCGAGGCGCCCTGAGGGGCTCCAATGCGGGCCCGCTGTGTTGTCCCGTGACACGTGTTTCGGTCACCGGAGGCAGTTCGCAGCGGTCGTCAAGTCCCAAGTCGATTCATGAACGAATCCGATTGTCTGGTTTCTTCGAGCAGTTCTTGCACTGTGGCATTGCGGTTCTTGAACGGCAATCTTTGTATGTGCTCGTGAGTCTGTTCCAGATACGTGATCATCCTTTGCTTGTCAGTGTCCGATTCAAATTCGGAGTTCGAATGAGGTGAAGCAAGCGTCGTGCCAATCCCGGAATCAGCCCGCAGGCTCCTTAAAACAGATGATTCGTCTCCGAAGCCTGCCAGGATGGCATCGCATACGCACTGATGGCAGTCGAATGGGTTCCGCAACGGCCCCATGTGCCTGCCGGTCTGGTAGAATGATGGATCGTCGCACTTGTGCGATCCCATGTCCTCCCATCACCGTCTGAAGAGTCCACCATGTTCATGACGCTCCTGACAAATGCACTGTGGCTTAGTTTCATGACCATGTTCTTCCTGCTCTGTCTGGCCAGTGCGCGCAGCTACAAGGCCGACCTCAAGGAAGTTGATGAGAGAATGCGCGAGTTGATCTCGGAGGACTGAGTCGTCCGACGATCCGCGCCTGTCGAAGAAATCCGGTCCAAGGAATCAGAAGGGGATTTCTTCTTCGGCGATGGGCTTTGGCGTCGATGGGGCGGCCGACTCGGCTGGTTGAGTCGATATTCCCGATGGTCTGCTGACGCCTGACGCGACGTATTCCTTGATCGAATTGCGATCGGAGTAGTTGTCGCGGCCCGATTCGATTTCGATCTTCGCCCGAAGCTTCTTGCCGACGCAGTCGTCACCCAGTAGCCGACCGGCCTTGAACTTGTCCTCTAGACCGGCTGCCGCGCAGAACTGCTCGATCTTGAAGACGGCTGCCGACACCGAGACCAGATAATCCCATATGCGGACGGGATATCCCTCCGGGTGGGAAGCCTGAATGGTCAGGGCGATCATCTCGTTGCCCTTGGCACTGGTCCGTTCCTCCGCCTCGAGAACCTCGATGTCGTAGGTCCCATCTGGAAGGAGATCGAAGCCACTCTTGCCGCCTGAATCTGTCGGATTGAATTCCATATCACCGATGGTATCAGGACTTGATGGAGTTGAAGTTCCGCCCAGATAGTTGTCCACCTACTATTCTGTGCACGTGTCCTGACACAAGAGGCCAATATCGTGCGAATTGCCCAATATCTGCATCGAGTCGATTTCGAGGATGGCGGCCCGCCACGAGCAGTCGTGGATCTCAGCCGCGTGCTGCACGACCGTGGGCATGAGGTCACCCTGGTGACCACCGATACGCGTGATGTTCCGGAGTCATGGCTATCCGGCAGCGAGGGACCAGCGGTTCTGGAGCTGCCCACACCCGGCCTTCCGGGAAACCTCTTCATGCGAGGTCAGCTAGCTCCCATGGCTCGTTTAATGAAATCACTTGATGTGTTGCAGCTCCACGGCCCCTGGGAAAGAGCCAACAGCCAGATCGGCGGCATGGCTCGACAGGCTCGGATTCCCTATGTGATCAGTCTCAGGGGGATGCTCGACGACTGGAGCATGGATCAGCGCAGTTTCAAGAAGCGTCTGTATCTCAAGCTGGTCGGTCGACGACTGCTCGAGGGAGCGGCCTACGTTCATTGCACCGCGGATGCGGAACTGGCCCAGTCGGGCAAGTGGTTCCCCGCAGGACAGGGGCGAGTCGTCCCGAATCTCATCGATCTGGCTCCCTACGCCGACCTGCCTGGTCCCGACGAGGCCCTTGCCCGGTACCCGTTTCTCGACGATGGTCCCGTGCTGCTGTTCCTGAGTCGGATTCATGTCAAGAAAGGCATCGAGCATCTGATAGAGGCCGCTCGTCGACTCTGTGAAGATGGGACACCGGTTCAGGTGGTCGTTGCCGGAAGTGGTGACGATGCCTATGTCCAGCGACTGCAGGCTCAGGTCGATGCGGCTGGTCTCGAGGATCGGGTCCATTTCATCGGACATGTCGGTGGCAGCCTCAAGTTCTCCCTGTACGAGGCCGCGGATGTCTTCGTGCTTCCGACGAGTCAGGAGAACTTCGGGTTCGTGCAGTTCGAGGCGCTGGCTTGCGGGACACCGGTCATGACGACCACGCTCGTGGACACCTGGCGTGAAATCGTCGACAGCGGAGGGGGCGTCGCCGTCGAGCAGAGCGCCGACGCCGTCATCGAGGGACTCGGGCCGCTACTTGGGGATCCGGCGAAGCGTGAAGAGATGGGTCGACTTGGGCGGGCCTGGGTGCTCGAGAATCTGGCGACCGATCGAATAGCCGAACGTCTGGAAGCGATGTACAGCGATGCCGCACTCGGACACTAGGACGGGCTTGGGCGATGGCTGGACGCTCAGTGAACGGCCGCTTCTGAGGTTGTTGACCCTCTGCATCCTGTATGTGGCCCAGGGGATTCCATTCGGATTCGTGACGGTGACCCTGGCGATCTATCTGTCCGCCTCCGGGCTGGAGGCCGGTGTGATCGGCGCATTCACGGCGATGGCCACGTTGCCCTGGACCTTCAAATGGATCTGGGGCCCCATGATCGATCGATACGGCATTCCCTCGATGGGACGCCGCCGCCCGTGGATCCTGCTGGCCCAGACGGGCATGATCATCACCATCACCATGATGGCCTTCATCCCGTCATTGACCGCCGACATCGTCCTGCTCGGATGGATGGTCCTGATTCACAATGTGTTCAATTCGCTTCAGGATGTCGCGGTGGATGCATTGGCCGTCGACCTTCTTCGTGAGGAGGAGCGAGGCAGAGTCAGTGGTCTCATGTATGGCTCCAAGTTTCTGGGGACATTCATTGGTGGTGCCGTGCTGACGCGGATCCTCGACATATCGGATTTCAACACGGTCTTCGTCGTGCAGGTGGGAATCCTCGTCCTCATCTCCCTCTTCCCCTTGTTTCTGCGTGAGAGAGCGGGCGAGCGTCTGCTTCCCTGGACCAGGGGCACAGCGCAGAAGAGTCGGTCAACGGCGGTGGCTTCAACCTCGATGATGATTCTCTTCAGGCGTCTTGGAAAGGCGTTCTCGCTCAAGTCGACCATCATCGCCGGCGTGATCGGTCTGACGCTCTTCATCGGATCGGGTGTGCTCTCGCCGATCTTCAACGTGTTCCTGATACAGGATCTCGGTTGGGATGAGGTGGCTCTGGGCGACGTGGAGGGGGGCTATGGCGTGTTTCTCTCCCTGGCGGGCGCGATGCTGGGCGGCTTTCTGGCGGATCTCTTCGGCGCCAAGCGCATCATCGCCTTCGGCACGATCTGCCTTGGATTGTCCTACCTGTGCTTTGGTCTCATGTCCCCGGAGATCCTGGGGCAAGGGTGGTTCTCATGGCACACGAAATCCGCCGTGGTCGTCTACATCCTCGTGAGCGGCTTCATGGTGAGCGTGATCAGCGTCAGTCTGTTCTCCATGTACATCACGATCTCGTGGCCTGTCGTTGCGGCGACTCAGTTCACCGCGTACATGGCCATATTGAACCTGTCCACGGTGATCGGTCAATGGACCTCCGGTCAGTTCGCCAGGCTCGACATCGCGAGCGTGCTGTTCATCTTCGCCGGTGTCCAGATCGCCGTCATCGCACTGCTGCCGCTGATCGACATCCATCAGACGCGGCGTGTCCTTGGTGAAGAGACCTGATGGATCAGGAAGACCCTTCCCGCATGCGATCGAGACTGTCCGGGAACGGATAGGTCGCGAACACGCCAGTGGGTGCCGTGTGCCACATGGCAAGTGAAGGGTAGACATCGCCTCTGTAGCCGGCGTTGTACATCGACTTCACGACCATCTCGAAAGGAGGTTCCTTTCCGGATTTGTCTCGGAGCTGATTGGAACGAGCGCCCAGGAAACTGACGCTCGCAATGGCCTGGCGGTCATGGCGATTCTCGAGCATCTTGGAAACAGTCCTGAATCCCTTCTCGAGATCCTCAATGGAGAAATGATCCTTTCCCTTGGGCCTGAGAATGGCGAGTATCAGGAGACTGTCGAGGTCGAACTTGAGTATGTAGGGTTCATTGTCATGTCGATCGTGCAGGCCGATCGCATCCTGGAAGACCTTGGCGTAGGAAGTGGCGGATTCGACGTTCCACTGGCTGGTCGTGACCATTTCGAGGAGTGTGCCGATGATCCCATGGGAGTTGTCGGTGTCGTTGATGCTGCATACGACTGTTCGGTACCGTCCACCCAGCACATCGCGTAGCAGACTCTGGCCCCATTGGATCCGTATGTCGCCTCCACCGATGGTCGCCTGCCTTGGATCGTTGGATGGGAGAAGCACGATGCGATCCGTGTTCCGGTCCGCTTCCAAAAGTCTGTCGCCATCACCTGCATAGAGTCGTGGTCGGTCGTGTTCTTGGCTCACGTCGGAGGCTCCTCATGTTGATGGATCATTGCAGTCTGAGGACAGCATATGAGATCTTCCGCACCTGCATGATCACGAAGAGTTAGGATTGCCCCGTGATCAATTCGCTTCAATCAGACATGAAATCAGATCCAGGCACCCCAAGCAGGGGGCGTATCATCATCTCGGGCGTCATCGGGAATCTGTTCGAGTGGTACGACTTCATCATCTACGGCTTCTTCGCACCGGTCATAGCCTCGCAGTTCTTCAAGCCAGAGGCGGCATCGGGAGATCTTCTGAAGGTATTCGCCGTATTCGCCGTGGGATATTTCGCAAGGCCGATCGGGGCGGTCATCTTCGGTTCGATCGGCGACCGGCTTGGAAGAAAGAAAGCGCTGCTTCTCTCGCTGGTTGTCATGGCTGTTCCGACAATGGGCATGGCGGTGCTTCCCACGTGGGAATCCATAGGAGTGCTCTCGCCGATCCTGCTCATCCTTCTGAGGGTGCTTCAGGGAATCTCGATCGGCGGTGAATTCACCGGAGCAAACGCCTATCTATCCGAACATTCCGCGGATGATCGACGCGGACTGGCGGGATCACTGACCGTCAGTTCGGCCATGCTCGGGATACTTCTGGGGTCACTGGTCTACACGTTGATGGAATGGTTCTGCACGCCCGAGTTCATACAGCTCTGGGGATGGCGATTCGCCTTTCTCGGTGGATTCGGGATTCTCATCATCGCTGGCTGGCTGAGGTGGACCATGCCGGTATCCCCTCATTTCGAGAAGGCCAAGTCCAATGGGGAGCTTGTCGCCCATCCGGTGCGTCACTGTCTGCGAAACCAGTTCGGGGCGCTGATGCGGGGCATTCTGCTCATCAGCATGCCATCCATGCTTTGCTATGCCCTGACCGTGTACATGAGCGACTATCTGAACAAGGAAGGTGGTTTCTCACGTTCTGAAGCCGGGCTGATGGTGACCATCGCGATTTCGATAGCGGTAGTCATTCCAATACTGGTCGGGGCATGGTCGGACCGAATCGGCAGAAGGCCGATCATACGATTCAGTTTCATCGCATCGATTCTCTGGTCGATTCCGATCTTCGCTCTGGTGATCCAGGGTCCACCCGTGCTCGCATGGGTGGGTGTGCTGGTTGGGGCATTGATTCTGAGTCTGATGCAAGGTGCCTATCCCGCCGCTCTGGCCGAGATGTTTCCCACATCGGCCAGATATACCGGCACGTCGATCGCCTACAACGTCTGCTTTGCCTTCCTGGGCGGTACGTTTCCACTATTGGCCACATGGCTGGTCGACACGACAGGCGATCCGTTGGCGCCCGGCTACTATCTCGGGATCGTCGGGATTCTGGCGACGATCTTCATCTGGGGAATTCCTGAAACAGCTCTGTCTCCACTCCGTGAGGAGTGATGGTCCTGCATACCCCCGTGGAGAATGGACATCGAATCCTGCAGGAGAGGCCGATTCATTGGGATCCCGGACCTGATGGATGCTCATGCACGACATGAACCACACAGCCGTGATAATCTGAACTTGTACCGGGGTACTATTTTCGGAACGGATCTGGATGTGACATGGGCATGAGATTCAAGATGAAGTCCGATCAAGGATTGATTGAGCGCAACATCCTGGCCAAGGAGCTGGGATGGAAGACGGCCGTCTTCATGTTGATGCTTCTGGTGGCGCTGACGGTGAACATCATGGCCTTGATCTTCCCGTTCCTGCAGTTCGATGCCGCCTTCCAGGGCTCGGAGATGTACAGCATTCCCCACACGATCGAATTGATGTGGAGTCTGGATCTCTACTTCATCGCCATTCTGATCGTCGCCTTCTCATTGACGTTTCCATTCGTCAAGCTGGCGATGCTGTTCACGATTCTCTGGATGCCTCTCTCTCGCACCGGACGTCACAGTGCCTTGACCACACTTCGTCAGCTGGGACGGTGGTCCTTGCTCGACGTGTTCGTGGCCTTGCTGATTCTCATTCTTGCCAATGATCAGATCTTCATCGGTGCGACACCTCGCATCGGCGTGGCGCTCTTCCTGTCGGCGATCTGTCTCAGCATGCTTACCTGCGAACTGATCGAGTTCTACAACCGTAGAAGCATGGAGAAGACAGTGGATTCCTCACCGAATCGACGTGTCGCGATCTATTGGGCCTCAGGATGGACGTTCTGGTTGATGATTCCGATGCTGCTGTTGAGCATATTCTCGTTGCTCGTGGCGGTGGAGCTTCCCTTCTTCCAGATATCGGAAGTGCTTCTGAAGCACAAGTCGTACAGCGTGATCAAGAGTATCCAGTCCCTCACGGAAAACGGTCAACCGGCGTTCGCCTGGACGATGATGGCGTTTCTCGTGATCATTCCATTGTTGCATCTGGTCTTCATAGTGATTCTCGGATTCATTCCCATGCGTCGAACATTGCGGGGTTTTCTCGGCCTCTGGTCCAGCACACTTGGTGCCTGGTCGATGTTGGATGTCTTCGCTCTGGCGCTTCTGCTTTTCATGACGGAAGGATCGGCGTTGATCGGCTTTGACATCAGGCCGGGTCTCTACGCCATCCTCATCTCGCTGGGCATCTACTACTTCACGTTGATGATCGGGAGCTATGCCATCAAGCGTGTGATCCGACGGGAGCACAAGCTTGAGGTGGCAGAGCCGTGAATTCGGATGTCGCATCAGTCGGCTCATCGGCTGTCACCATCTCCCGCGAACTCAGTGATGCGGTCGATCCTCTGACATTCGGGTCTCCGGTCGAAGTGGTCTACAACCCGCTGGTCCATGCACGACGTTCTCACGAAGCCTACTTGAAGAGATATGCGAGATCCGGTGTCCGCGCCATCCTGCTGGGCATGAATCCAGGCCCCTGGGGCATGGTCCAGACCGGAGTGCCGTTTGGTGAAGTAGAGCTCACGCGGGAGTTTCTCGGTATCGAGGAGCCGGTCGATTCACCCGAGATCGAACATCCCAAGCGACCTGTTCTGGGGTTTGAATGTCCTCGGCGAGAGGTCAGTGGTCGCCGACTGTGGAGCTGGGCGGAGGAACGATTCGGAACGCCCGATCGGTTCTTCGATCGTTTCTTCGTCTGGAATCATTGTCCTCTGGCGTTTCTGGAGGACAGCGGTCGCAACCGGACTCCCGACAAGCTGCCCGCATCGGAGCGTGACCAGCTGATGGGTATCTGCGACGAGGCGCTTGCCAGAATGGTCGATCTGATCTCGCCGGAGATGGTCATCGGCGTCGGAGCCTTCGCCTTCAAGAGAGCCCGTCTGGTCTTCGGGGATGATGGACCCGAGCTGGGGACGATTCTCCATCCCAGTCCCGCGAGTCCCGCAGCCAATCGCGGCTGGGCACCTCAGGTCGACAAGCAGCTGCAGGCACTCGGGATCGACCTCGATTGAGTCGAGGCCGTATGCTGTGAAGAATGCCTAATCAACGGGTCCTCTTCATGATTCCTGATCTTCGCAACCCTGCCAACAAGGGTGGTATTCAGGTATTCAACAACTATGTCGTACGAGCCCTCGAGGAGCTCGAGATCGATACCACGGTCATCGGTGTCAATGATCGCCCGGAGGACTCGGTGCCAGGCCTCATCGCATGCAATCGAGGCGGTCGAATTCGAAAGGTCATAGCGGCAACGCATCTCTACCGGCAGCTTGTCCTGAATCGTCCGGATATCGTGATCTGTGGTCACTTGAATTTCACACCGCTTTGTCGTCAGGCCTGTCGTCTGGCTCGCGTTCCCTACATCACGATCACCCATGGCATGGAACTCTGGGATGCCTCGGCATCGACTGTTCGCGGCGCTGCCGCCAGTCACAGGGTGCTGGCGGTCAGTCGATACACGCGATCCCTGAACCTCGAATTGCTCGAGGGGTATCAGCCGGATCACGTCCAGGTGTTCCACAACACCTTCGATGAGGAGAGATTCCGTCCCGGACCTTCCAGTGAGGAACTCAGATCGAGATTGGGAATCAGCCCCGAAGACCGGGTGGTGCTGACGGTGGGCCGTCTGGCCTCCACGGAACGTCTCAAGGGATATGACGAGGGCATCCTCGCGATGGCGAAGGTCTGTGCCCGGATACCCGAGGCTCGCTATGTACTGGCCGGCAGGGGAGACGACATGGATCGTCTGGGCAGGCTGGCCGGGGAGTGTGGTCTGGGGGATCGTCTGATCATGCCCGGCTTCATATCGGAGGAGGACATCGTCGCTCTCTTCAATTCGAGCGACCTCTTCATTCTTCCAAGCCGCAAGGAGGGCTTCGGCATCGTCTTTCTCGAATCGATGGGGTGTGGAAAGCCTGTGATCGGCGGGAATCGCGATGGTTCCATGGATCCGCTCTGTGATGGGAATCTCGGCACAGCGGTCGATCCCGAAAACGTGGACGAGTTGGCCAACGCCATTCTCATGCATCTCAACGGGGAAGCGCCTCCGGAACAGTCTGACCCATCGCACCTTCGTTCTCAGGTCGTTGAACGATTCGGATTCGATCGTTTTCGTTCGCGTCTCGAGGAAGTTCTCGACATGAGCTGATCGATGAGAGATGGGGGATCTTGCGAAACGTACCGGATACTGTTTCAATCCTCCTGTTGCATCCCGCCAAGTGTGTTCAAGTAAGGAGCCTTGCATGTCCCGGTTGCTGGCAATCTTCCTGCTCATCTTCATCGTGATCTATCTGATCCCTCTGGGTGCTCGACCAATCGTCACTCCCGACGAGGCTCGATACGGATCCATTCCCGCTGAGATGATCGCCACTGGTGAATGGGTTGCGCCGCGCTTGAACGGAATCAGATATTTCGAAAAGCCTGCATTGGGATACTGGGCCATCGCCATCAGCCAGAAGGTCTTCGGGAACAATGCCTGGGCCATTCGTCTGCCATCGGCACTGGCGATTGGATTCTCGGCCCTCTGTCTGGTTCTGATCTCCCGTCGGTGTCAGCTGCCCAGGGGAGCGGGGTGGTATGCGGGCCTTGCCTGTCTGACCATGCTTGGAATGGTCATCACGGGAACGACGTCCCTGCTCGATGGCATGTTCACCGGTGCGCTGACGGGGGCGATGACCTTCTTCTACATGGCCTGGGCAGCGAAGACCCGTTCGTCGAGACTTGGTTGGCTGATTCTCTTCGGGGGTTTCTGCGGACTTTCCTTCCTCATCAAGGGCTTCCTTGGTCTGGCGGTTCCGGTGATGGTCATTGCGCCATTCCTGATCTGGATGGGCAAGTGGCGAGACTTCTTCCTGATGCCCTGGATTCCGATGGTCGTGGCGGCCATCGTGGTGGCGCCCTGGGCATTGGCCGTGCACATGGCAGATTCGGACTACTGGCACTACTTCTTCTGGATCGAGCACATACACCGCTTCACCGGGGGTGCGGAGGCGCAGCATCCGGAGCCTTTCTGGTTCTTCATACCCATCGCTCTGGTCGTGATACTGCCCTGGACATTCGCGCTTCCACTGGCCGTCGAAGGTCTGATGCGAAAGCACAGCTTCAATGAACCGTGGATTCGCTACGCGATCTGCTGGTTCTTCATTCCGATCCTGTTCTTCTCCGTTTCCTCGGGCAAGTTGCCCACCTACATAATTCCATGCGTACCGGCAGCGGCGCTGCTCATTTCGGTTGGCGTACTTGAACGCTTCAGGTATCGCCCCGAGAAACCATCGCTGAAATGGATCTATCCGAGTGTCCTTCTGTTCGCATTCGGTCTGATCTGCATACTCGAGTGGGCGTTTGGCGTGGTGGGCGTCCTTCCGTGGGGAGAGGAGGGCTCCTGGTTGTTCCTCGCCATGGCACTGGGTCTGTTCATCTGGGGTGTCATGGACCTGATCACGGTCTGTACCAAACGCGCGGAAACAAGGGTGCTGTTGATGGCGCTTTCGCCAGTTGCGATGTCGGCGATGCTGCCTTCGTTCCTACCAACAGCCTGGCTGGGCGGATACAAGACGCCGGAGGTGTTTCTCTCCAATCATGAAGAGGTTCTCTCCGATCCGGATACGCTCGTCATCTCCGATTCGAATCTCATGCATGCTGTGAACTGGTTCAACAGTCGTTACGACGTCGTTCTCTTCGGGGGACCCGGGGAAGTATCCTGGGGGATCGTGGATCATCCGGATCGCCAGGTCACCTGGCCGGAGATGAAGGCGCTGGTATCCACCGAATCACAGCAGCGTCCCGTCGTGATTCTTCTCAGAAACACCGATCTGCTCCAGCAACTCATCGATGAGAGCGGCGTACCCGAGCCGATCGAAGTGGATACCGCCAATGAGATCGGTCTGGTGGTTTTCGGACCGTCCGAAAGCTAGACGACCAGCTCTGATCGGATACGATCCTCCCTCCTCTGGAGGTACCAAGCATGGAATGCGGCATCATCGGTCTGCCCAACGTCGGCAAGAGCACTCTCTTCAACGCCCTCACCTCAGCGGGTATCGAGGCGCAGAACTATCCCTTCTGCACCATCGAACCCAACATAGGTGTTGTCAGCGTCCCCGACCCTCGTCTGGACGTCATCCAGAACTACATCGAGAGCAAGAAGATCATTCCCGCTTCATTGCGTCTGGTGGATATCGCCGGACTGGTCGAGGGCGCCAGCAAGGGTGAGGGTCTGGGCAACAAGTTTCTGGCGAACATCCGTGAAGTCGATGCTCTTCTCCAGGTGACTCGCTGCTTCGAGGATGACGACGTCATCCATGTCTCGGGTTCGGTGGATCCGGTTCGTGATATCGAGATCATCGGAATCGAGCTGCTGCTTTCGGATCTCGAGCAGGTGGAGGGTTCGCTTGACAAGGCGCAGCGCCAGGCGCGCTCCGGCGACAAGGAAGTGAAGTTCCGAGCCGAGGTGCTCGAGCGTTGCAAGGAATGTCTCGATTCGGAGCAGCCACTGAGAACGCTCGATCTGGATCCATCTGAAGCGAAGGTCGTGCGTTCCTACGGTCTGATCACCGCCAAGCCGATCCTGTATGTCGCCAATGTCGACGAGAACCATGTTGACGGATCAGGCGATCATGTCGCGGCGGTTCGACGATATGCCCAGGAGCATGGCGGTGGAGTCGTGGTGGTCTGTGCGAAGATCGAATCGGAGCTGGCCGAACTGGACGAATCCGACAAGCTCGAGATGCTCGAGTCCCTGGGGATGGATGAGCCTGCGCTGGCGAAGGTCGCTCGCGGTTCATACGGTCTTCTGGGGCTGCAGAGCTACTTCACCGCAGGGCCCAAGGAGATACGTGCCTGGACGATCCGAAGGGGCGATACGGCCCCCAAGGCCGCCGGCGTGATTCACGGCGACTTCGAGCGAGGTTTCATCCGTGCCGAGTGCTATCTCGTGAGTGATCTCGAGCAGTACACGAACGAGAAGTCCATTCGAGAGGCGGGCAAGTTGCGATCCGAAGGCAAGGACTATGTCATGCAGGATGGTGATGTGGTCAATTTTCTCTTCAACGTATGACACTGGGGTAGTTCCACCATGAAGCGCATTCTCTCGGTCAGAGGCGATCAGGCGAGCGACATCCTCGGGATCCTCAAATGCGTCGCGACCGCGGAAGGCGCCCTGGAGCTTCATGCAATCCACAGATCGACCCTCGAGGCATTGGCTCATCATCTCTTCCAGATGGAGATCGATGTTGATCAGCTTCAGGCATCGATCGATGACGCAGGTGAGCGAGTTTCCGATGCCGGCCTGCGCAAGGAAGTCATGAACATGGCGGGGATTCTCCCGTTCCTCGAAGAAGAGAACATGGAGGCGAGAATCGACGCCGTGGCTCATCTGGGTGCCGAGTTCGATTTCAGCAAGCGCTTCGCGAGGGAACTGCACGGACTCTGTCACCACGCCATCATGGAACTGACGATCTGCATGCTTCGGCCCGCCAGCCTGACCTCCAGCAGATCCTTCTCCGGCCTGACGCTCAAGTTCGCCGAGAGCGTCATTCATGCCGACGGTGACAAGAAGACGCTGAAGCGCTACGAGCGATATGAAGAGATGGAAGACCACATCTTCGGAAAAGTTCTCACGAAGTACTACCGGGACAACGATTTCGAGCTGCCCGGCACACCACATGCCCCTTTTTCAAACGGGCTGATGTACCACGACATGCATCATGTCCTTCAGGGGTATCCAACAACTCCACTGGGGGAGACCTGTGTTCTTGCCTTCGATGAGGCTCTCATCAACGAGGATCTCGGAAAGACCCTGATCGCCTACGTGGCTCAATTCCAGGTGGGGCTGCTATTCGACAGTTCGCTTCCCCTGTGGAAGAACCAGTTCAAGCCGGACATCGTGATTGGCGCCTTTGAGCGTGGAGGCCTCTGCAACACGAACTTCGTGAAGCGTGGTTTCGACTGGACCGATCTTCTCGAGCAGCCCCTGAACGATGTCCGTGATCGTTTCGGTATTCCACTCGAAGGGGCGATCGTCAAGGGTCCGGAGGATCTCTGGTGTGGAGACATGGGCCTGGTTGGCCAGCGTGACAGCAAGGACATGGTCGATCAGAAGATGCGTTGGCTCCAGAGGCTATTCACCAAGCTCAACGTCAAGCATGAAGACTGAGTCGGATCGATCATTCACTCAACGGTATTCGCCGAGTTCCCGTTGATCGAGTCAAGGGAGGTCCGTGGTCACTTCCCATCCGGAACCAGTGACTTCCGGTAGGCGATGCGAACGCCCACATGAAGTCCTATCCAGACCATCATCAGGCCCAGCGTCACCGATCCCACCACACTGATGATCGCGTCGATGATCTGCCCGCTCTGCAGCAGCTGCACTGTCAGGAGACAGAATGCGCTGAATGTGGTGTAGGCACCGAGGAATCCGGTTATCAGCAGGGCGGATGCTGTCTGGAGTGAGATTCTGGCCTGCAGAAGGTCGACGGCCGGTTGCGTGAGATCCCCATCGGGCCACCATTTGAGATCATGCAGATGCCTGTGATGGGGCGCCTGCTTGAGTCGGCTGTGTCCTTCTCGATTGAGGTGTCCTTCAAGTGCACCAAACACCACACCGATCAGGAACGACCCGAAGACGTTGACGAATCCCAGTGAGGCGAATACCGGAAGGCCGATGACTCCATGCAGAAGGCTCATCGTGCCCTCGCGAGCCAGTGCTCCGAATCCACCACCGATTCCGATGCAGGCCAGAATGGAAAACAATCTGATCACGAGATCGTGCCTCCCAGACTGAGTCCGCCCCATGCGGCAAGAGTCGCGAAGAGAAGGCTCATGACCACGTTGAACGTCAGCTGCCAGGGCTTGGTGTAGAGCAGGAGGATATTGTCGAGACTGAAGGTGCTGAAGGTCGTGAATCCACCACAGAGTCCCACCACGATGAGATGCATCCCCATGGCCGTGGAGAGATCATCCTGATAGTGCTGAATGACTGACAGATGCATGTTCTGGTCATCGATGAGCTTGAGGGCCTGCAGCCAGCCGAAGCTGAAGGCGATCGCGAAACTTCCGATGATGTTCACGGCGAATATGGAGGTCCATCCGGGGAGATTGGTCCATCTCTTGCCGGCTTCCTGAGAGCCATATCGAAGAATCGCCCCAAGGCCACCCCCCAGCATCACCATCAGCATTCCAGCCATGAATGTCATTATTTTTACGCGTCTTTTCCAGCTCGTCACGGATGTGAGATGATTATGCTAACCGACCACGAGCTTCATTAAAACGGGGCTGTCGTTTGTGGTCAACCGCAAGGCGAGACAATAATGCGATCCAACAAAAAGCCGAATCTGATTCATTGCTCCTACCACAAGTGTCTCACGAAATACTATTCGAAGGTCATGCTGCGTCTGTTCTCCCGTCGCCGAAAACCATGGGCAAGAGGGTACAGCCACTTCAACAGTTTTCTGGACAGATTCATGGCTTCGTATGAATCGCTGAATGCAGCGAGCGTCAACAACCACGTAATCGATCTCGAGGCCATCGGATCCTATCGCGTCACTCGTTTCATCCGCGATCCTCGCGACATGATCGTCTCGGGATATCACTATCACAAGCAGGCTCGGGAGCCATGGTGTTCCGTCACGGATCCCACCGAGAAGGACTGGATCACGGTCAACGCTCCGATACCCGACGGCATTCTCCCGGGCGAGTCCTACAGCGATATGTTGCAGCGTGTGAGTCTCGAGGAGGGCCTTCATGCGGAGATGCAGTTCCGAAGGCGCCATTTCGAAAGCATGATGAAATGGCCGACCGATGATCCGGACATTCTCGTGTTCAAGTACGAGGACATCATGGGACATGAGGCCGAAGTCTTCGGCAAGATACTCGCATTCTACGAATTGCCCCGGCGATATCAGGAACTTGGAGTGAAGACGGCAATCAAGAATTCGGCGGCGAGGATGCTGAAGAAGAACGTCCACATTCGTAATCCAGAGCCGAATCAATGGAAGAAGACATTCACCGACGAGACACTGAAGAGATTCGAGGATCTCTATCCCGGTCTCGTCGACTACACCGGCTATGCCTGAGTGCACCGATGTATCGAATCATGTTGACCTATCGGGCGGACACCCGGGTTATCAGTGCTTGACAAGGAATCAGACTTTGATGAAACGTATCTTTCACAGCTTGTCGGGACTGGCTCTCGTTCTGGCGATGACGTCATGCCAGGGGCGTGTCAAGACCACTCAGGCGAACGGGCTTGAGCCTGTCGAGCCGGAGCCTCGTCAGGTCATTCCGGTGGAGACGGGCTCGTCTCAACTAGATCGAATCATGAATCAGCTTGCCGAATCCGCACGGACCTGTCGTGACATCCAACTGGTGGCGGCCGCCGGCTGGAACAAGGTCGACCAGGACATGTATCGGCGATACCACTCGGCCTTGATGCTGGAGAGATCGAGCTGTGGCGAACTGGCGGCCGTGATCGAGATAGATCCTTCCCTGGTGGACGAGGCGTGTCGTCTTTTCATCCAGCGGGTCGAGAAGCTCGATGGTGAGCAGGCCAGAACATTCGTCGCTCTGGATGATCCCGATCGACTTCTGATCAATGCATTCGGCTCCGAGCAAGCCATGCTTGACTACCTGAATGATCAGTCGATGCTGCGGGATTCGACCGATATCTACATCATGTGCATCAAGCTCGGCCTGACGGGTGTTCAAGTGCCACCAGTGGACCTGGAAGACGACTGAACCCGCTAACCCCGGGCAGGATCGATCTCACCTCGAT
>CESO01005991.1_pt1 | contig 18866 bp, 17 predicted proteins | sample 356341 | NCBI WGS metagenome assembly CESO01 (sample SAMEA2621812, study PRJEB7988) | marine metagenome | biome: marine biome (ENVO:00000447); feature: deep chlorophyll maximum layer (ENVO:xxxxxxxx); material: "saline water (ENVO:00002010), including plankton (ENVO:xxxxxxxx)" | depth 35 m
TGCATATGAAAGAGTGGTTTCATTACTAGACTAAAAATAAACTTTAAAGCTTCAAATAATCTCCATTACAATAGAGTAACGGGTCTGGTTGTTCGTTGTTTAAAATAACATCTTCTATAGATAAAATTAAAATTGAATGAGTAGCGTAATCTACTATCTCTTCAATTTTACATCCTATAATTGCCTGAGAATCTTCAAGAAAAGGTATTTGACTGTCATTATATGACCAAAAATCATTATCAAACCTACTCACATCTAAATCGCTCGAACTACAAATTGTTGAAATTTCTTGTTGTGAAGAGCTCAATAGATTTACATTTACTAAATTACCTACATTTAAGGTTTTATGAATACTGGCTGATTTATTTATACATGCCAGTAAAGAAGCTGGATCTATAGAAAGAGAAGTCATAGAAGATACTGTAATAGCATTTTTAAGACCATTCTCAATATTAGAAATAATGCATACAGGATAAGCTAAATTTCTAAGTGCTTTAATAAATTTATCTTGTTTATTCATGCAACAATTATATATAGATATATTTTTTAGCGTTAAATATTTTCTCTTAATACAAATTCTAATACTGTTGCATTAATGCAATATCGTGGCATGCCATTTGGGCCGTCAGGAAAAACATGGCCGAGATGAATATCTGAACTCTTAGATCTTATCTCCGTTCTTCTCATTCCATAGCTATTATCTGGAAGCTCATACGTAGAGTCTTGGACTGGTCTAGTAAAAGAAAGCCATCCAGATGAAGAATTGAATCTATCTTTTGTATCAAATAAGGCAGCTCCGCTTAATTTATCAATAAATATTCCATCAGGGGTATTCTTAAAAATCTCATATTCTTTGCAAAATCTTGCATCTGTACCCTCATTAAAAGCCACGTTATAGGCCTCACTTCTACCCAACTTAAAAGCACCAAAATATTTATAAAATTCTTTAGGCTCGAGGTATCCTTGGTAACCAAAGACCTCAATACCATCCTCTAAAAACAAAATTGTTGGAGTAGCCCATGTTGGTGTTTTAATTTCAAGATCTTGTAAATTGCTTGCTAGACGGAAAGATATACTAATACTACCTTTGTAATCTTTTACAACATTCTCTTTAAAACTCTCACAATAAGGGCAAAAACCTTCTGGTTCTATTATTACTATCTGCTTACCCTCTTTAAGGGTACTGTTATCAAGTTTTGCAATTTGGTCATTTGGATTAAATTTAATCCCCGTTGAATGATCGGGGCAATAGCCATTAGGATTTTTAGCAATATAGTCTTGATGATATTCTTCTGCATCATAGAATTCTTGAAGCTCTTTGATTAGAGTTTTGATCTCGCCATAACCAGAATCTGTTAATAACTTTTGAAAAGTATTTGTAACTTCGTTTGCAATTTTTTTCTGCTCTTCATTTTCGTACAAAATAATAGATCTGTATTGAGTTCCTATATCATTTCCTTGTCTATTAAGCTGAGTTGGATCATGGCTTTCGTAATAGTGCTGCAATAAATCCTCAACATTAATTAACTGGGAATTAAAAATAACTTTTACTACCTCGGCATGGTTATTAGGGTTCATCCTGTTCTTTAACTGAGTAATAGCTCTATAGTTTGGTTTGACACCGTAGCCATCTGCATAACCCGAGACTGCGCTAATAACGCCTGGAAGTGCTTCATAGCCCTTTTCAGCACCCCAAAAACAACCAGAACCTAAGACTATAGATTGAATATGATTCGTACTGTTAATTTCTTCTTTTGCTTCTAATCCAAAATGAATCGAGCATAAAAGAGTAAAAAAGATAGCTTTGTTTACAAAATGTTTCTTCAATTTATTCTTTCGCCTCCCATTTAAAGCTTTTAGCTTTTTTAAAAGCTTCCCTTTCAAATAACATATCGGTCCATCGAGTAATATTAGGTTTATAAGCTTCATCTATCCCTAAAGATTTTGCTAAAAATAATGCATAACTTACGCATATATCTGCAATGGTGAACCTATTTGAGCAAAGATATTCTCTATCTCCCAAAGTTTGTTCTAATAACTTTAATCTTGCAACAAACCAACGCCTGTAACCTTCAGCAGCTTTGTCAGCAACTCCAATCTCTTGCAGGGTATATCTTAGGACAACAGTTTGTGGAAAAGTTAAAGTAGCATCTGCATGAGATAGCCAGTTAAGATAATTACCATAGTCAGCCTCATCAACATTTACCTTGAGATCTGTTGGTCCATAAGTATCCACAAAGTACTGACTCATCCCTACTGACTCAGTCATGCGCACATCGCCGTCAATCATATAGGGTATGGTACCCAAAATATTAATATCCATAAACTCTTTATGAAGAAAACGCGGAGGAAATGGCATCATCTCAACTTCATAATCTAAACCCATTTCTTCTGCTGTCCATATAGGACGCATTCCTCTTGAACCGTCACAACTATAAATTTTAATTGTCATAAAAACTCCTTGGGTATATAGAAGACCTTATAGTACTCTTTTAAAGTGGTAATATTAATAATAATATATTACCATAAGCCTCATTATTTATTAATTTTAAAATATGCATTCTAAAAATATCGCCCCGCAACTTCGAAGTAATTTAGATACAAAATCAGAAGAATATCAAAAAAATAAACAAAGCATGCTTGAAAAGCTTAATTTTTTAGATGATCTTTTGGATCAAGCCGAATTAGGTGGCGGCGCCTATCATCATGAAAGATTGGCTAAGAGAGGCAAGATGCCTATTCGTGAAAGGATAATGAACGTAATTGATGACGATAGTCCTTTTCTCGAAATAAGTCCTTTTGCAGCATATGGAACTAATTACACAGTCGGAGGTGGGTGTGTTTCTGGCATAGCCATGGTTTCTGGTGTCGAATGTGTAATCTTTGGTAATGATCCCTCCGTGAAAGCAGGAGCTATGACTGTTTATGTGGGAGAAAAATGGAAAAGAGCTATAGAAATCTCTCGAGAAAATAAAATTCCCTTTATAAGTTTTGTTGAATCTGCAGGGGGTGACTTAAGTATGGGAACTGGAAGCAAAAGCGGTCAAGCGCCAATTTCACCTACTATTCAAAATACTCATTTTGCAGCAACAGGTAGATTTTTTTATGAAATGACTGAATTATCTAAACTTAAAATTCCAGTTATTTCTGTAGTTTTTGGATCTTCAACAGCTGGAGGAGCCTATCAGCCTGGAATGTCAGATTACAATATCTTTATCAAAGATCAGTCGCAAGTTTTTCTAGCGGGACCTCCTTTAGTGAAAGCGGCTACTGGAGAAGAATCTGATGCTGAAACTCTAGGAGGAGCTCAAATGCACTCTGAAATTTCTGGCTTATCAGATTATCTTGCTGAGGATGAAATGGATGCTTTAAGAATATGTAGAGAAGTTGTATCGCATCTAAATTGGAAAAAAAGTGGTGATCTGCCGAAGAAAATACCTTCTGAGCCTGTATTTGATCAAGAAGACTTATTGGGTTTAATTAGCGAAGATCTTAAATCTCCAGTCGATATAAGAGAGGTAATAGCACGATTTACAGATGGTTCACAATTTGAAGAATATAAAACCTTATATGGACCAACTATGATATGCGGTTGGGCAAGTGTTCATGGTTACCAGGTTGGAATAGTTGGAAATAATGGCCCCATTTATCCAGAATGTGCTGAAAAGGCTGCTACCTTCATTCAATTATGTAATAAAAGGAATATACCGCTTATTTTTTTACAGAATGTTACTGGATTTTTGGTAGGTAAAGATTTTGAAAGGCAGGCAATTATTAAAAAAGGCTCTCAACTAATTAATTCTGTTTCTAATTCAATGGTCCCGCATATCACAATTATTATTGGTGCGTCATATGGAGCTGGAACTTATGCAATGTCTGGGCAAGCTTACAATAATCGTTTCACTTTCTTGTGGCCGACCGCAAAAATAGCAGTAATGGGTCCGGAACAGATTGCACGAGTAATGTCTATAGTAAGAAAGGCCAAAGCAAAAAGGACTGGTGAAAAATTTGATGAAAAAGCTGATGCTCAGATACGAAAAATGGTCGAGGCTGCAGCTGAAGGTATGTCTCATGGCCTTGTTGCTAGCAGTATGGTAACTGATGATGGAATTATTGATCCAAGAGATACTAGAACGATATTAGGCTTTTGCTTATCAGTGGTTAACAATATTCCGATTGAAGGTGCAAATGAATATGGGGTTTATAGATTATGATTTTTAATTCATTACTAATCGCTAATAGAGGTGAGATAGCTGTAAGAATAATAGAAACTGCTCATGAAATGGGTATTAGATGTATTGCTGTGTATGTTGATGCAGATGCAGATGCGCCTTTTGTAAGAGCAGCTGATGAGGCTTTTCGTCTTCCTGATGGAGGCTATCTTGATGGAAATCTTATTCTAGATGCTGCAAAAAAAACTGGGGCTCAGGCTATACATCCTGGTTATGGTTTTTTATCAGAAAATGCATCTTTTGCTAGAAAAGTTCTCAAAGAAAAAATTATTTGGGTTGGTCCATCTGCGCATGTGATTTCAGTTATGGGAGATAAATTAAAAGCAAAAGAGTTGGCTGTTAAAGCTAATGTCCCTACTCTTCCAATGACCTCAAAACCTAGTGAAGCTAAAAATATTGGGTATCCTCTTCTGATTAAAGCTGCTGCTGGTGGTGGTGGAAAAGGCATGAGGATAGTTCAATCTCAAAAAGATCTTAAAGAAGCTATTGTAAGTGCTCAAAGAGAGGCAAAGTCTGGGTTTGGAGATGAAAGAGTATTTATAGAAAGATATGTAGAAAAATCTCGACATATTGAGATACAAATTCTAGGCGATTCTCATGGAAATGTAGTTCATCTTGGTGAAAGAGAATGTTCTATTCAAAGAAGACATCAAAAAATTATTGAGGAATCTCCATCTCCAAGAATATCTCCAGAAATAAGAGAGGCTATGGGTTCAGCAGCTGTTCAGCTTGCAAAAAAAATTAAATATCAATCTGCAGGAACTGTGGAGTTTCTTTTCGATGATAAAACAGGTGAATTTTGGTTTCTTGAAGTAAACACTAGACTGCAAGTAGAACATCCTGTTACTGAAGAAGTTACAGATATGGATCTTGTATATGAGCAACTAAGAATAGCAAGAGGTGAAGAGTTAGGCTATGAACAATATGATATTAGTTGGAGTGGTCACTCTATTGAGGCTAGATTATATGCTGAAGATCCTGATAATGACTTTCTTCCTGAAACAGGAACACTAATTGCATTTGAAGAGGATTATGAAGCTGAAGCTCGATGGGATTCTGGTGTAGAGTCTGGATCGATAGTTGGTACATCTTTTGATCCAATGTTAGCAAAAGTTATCTCTTATGGTGCAACAAGAACTGATGCAGCAATCAAATTAGCTAGAGCATTAGAGGCAGCTCATATTGGTGGATTAACTACAAATAGAGACTTTCTAGTTGCAACTTTAAAAACACAGGAATTTTTAGATGGAGATACTACTACTGATTTCATTGAAAGAGTAAAGCCGCCTAGAGCATTGATCCTCAGTGAAGAGCAACTTGATCATGTAACTGCTATAGCTGCATTATGGATTCAGGAATTAAATAGGTTGCATGATGATGTTTTAGGTCATTTGCCTTCAGGTTGGACAAATGGAAGAACGCCAAAACAAAATATTAAATTTAAATATAAAGACGATGAAATTAATGTTACTTATAGAGCTAGAAGAGATGGATCATTTAAAATTCATAATTCATCAGTAGCATTTATTTATGAATGTTACGAAAATGGAATTGATCTTGAGTTCGATGGTAAAAGACATTTCTCAAAAGTAACTATTAATAAAAATCAAGTGCTTGTTCATATGCCTTTTGGTGATGTTCTGCTTGAGATTCTTCCTAGATTTATTGTTCCCGGGTTGGAGGTGCAAGCTGGTGGTCTAGTAGCCCCTATGCCAGGTACTGTCATTGATTTAAAAGTTAAAAAAGGTTCTAAAGTTAAAGCTGGAGATACTTTAGTTATTTTAGAAGCAATGAAGATGGAGCACTCCATTAAAGCTTCTGAGGATGGAGTTATTAGTGAGCTTTTTATAAGCGATAATGACCAAGTTGAAAATGGAGCATTATTGATGGTTCTTAATTCTCATTAATAATGCATGTAACTGAAAAAATTAAGGTAATCTCAGGAAAATCAGTAAAGCCTATTACCAATAAACATAAACAAGTAATTGATAAATTAGAGTTAATGCTAGAAAAAGGTATTCCTGATTTAACTATGTCTGAATTGGCAGCAAAGCTAAAAGTATCTTTAAGGACGCTCTATGAAATTGCTCCAAGTAAAGATCACTTAATACGAATGACAGTTAATAGAATTTTAATGAAGTTAGGTAAAGAGGCTCTAGATATAATTGCTGAAATCGATTCTCCCCTAGAGAAATTAAAGAAATATTTACAGCATGCTAATCAAGCAGTAGGCCCAAGATTTAAAGTCTATCTTCAAAATTTAGGTAACAATATTCAATCAAAAGAAATGATTGACTATCATGAAGATTACATTACTTCTTATACTAAAGAGTTATTAGATGATGCCATAGCTCAAAATGAGATTAAAACAATTGATACCCAGGCATTTGCATTGCTTTTAGGAGGCATAGGGAGAGACTTCGCAAAAGATGTTAATGTCGAGAAACTATCAGATTCTCCTGAAAAATCAGCAAATTCTATTACTGAAATAATTTTAAATGGTATTAGGTTGGAGAAATGAGATGAGTAAGGATGTAATAAAAATAGCCAATTGCAGTGGATATTATGGCGATAAACTATCTGCAGCTAAGGACATGGTTGATGGGGGGCCTATAGACGTGCTCACAGGAGACTATCTTGCTGAATTAACTATGACCATTCTTTTTAATCAAAAAATGCAAAGAGGAGAGGATAAGGGTTATGTTGGCACTTTTTTAAAACAAGTAAAAGACGTTGCTCAATCTTGTAAAGAGAAAAACATAAAAATTGTTACTAATGCTGGAGGATTAAATCCCTCATCTATGGCTATGGAGATAGAAAAAATATTAAAGGAATTATCGATAAATCTTAAAGTTGCATATATCGATGGTGATGATCTTATGCCTAGAATTTCAGAATTAAATAACGAGGGTGAGTTGTTTAATAATATGGATAAAAATATACCCCTTGTTGACTCTGGATGTCAGACCCTTACTGCAAACGCATATTTGGGAGCTTGGGGGATTAAAGAAGCTCTAGATAAAGGTGCTGATATTGTTGTATGTCCAAGAGTTACAGATGCAGCTGTTGTTATTGGTCCTGCTGCATGGAAGTTCGGATGGGAAAGAACAGATTACGATGCTCTTGCGGGTGCTCTTGCTGCTGGTCACATTATAGAATGTGGCTGTCAGGCTACTGGAGGAAATTATTCTTTTTTTAAAGAGGTGCCAAGTTTCGATAATGTTGGTTATCCCATTGCTGAAATTGAAGAGGATGGTAGTTTTACTATTACCAAACATCCTGGGACTGGTGGATTAGTCTCAATCGGAACAGTTACCGCGCAACTTCTTTATGAAATTAGTTCTCCAGCTTATCTAAATCCTGATGTTATTGGGCACTTTGATACTCTTAGTATTGAGCAAGAAAGTGATGATAGAGTCTTTGTCTCAGGTTGCAGAGGCAGTAGTCCTCCTCCAACCCACAAAGCATGTATTAATCTTGCAGGTGGTTACAGAAATGGAATGGATCTTGTCCTAACAGGTTTAGATATTGAAGAAAAGGCTGAGGCATTTACTAATGCTTTATTTAACTCAGTAGGCGGAAAAGAGCAATTTGACGATGTTTCAATAAATCTACATAGAACTGATAAAGAAAATCCAAATTCTAATGAAGAGGCAATGGCAACATTATCAATAGTAGTTAAATCTATGAATCCTGATCTGGTTGGAAGATTATTTAGTGCAAAAATAATTGAGCTATCTTTAGCTAATTATCCAGGTTTCTTTTCTGGCGGTGGTGGGAAAAAACCTGGACCAGTTATTGTCTATTGGCCCGCTCTGGTGGATAGTAAATATATAAAAGAATATGTGCACCTAGATGGGGAAACAACTGAAATTATTCCAACAAGCCAAATGGGTTTTAAAGATAATTTTTATCAGAAAAATCTAGTTGAAATTGCTCCAGCACCTAAAGGTGAAACTCAAAAGAGTCCTCTTGGAACTTTATATGGCGCAAGGTCAGGTGATAAAGGTGGTTGTGCTAACTTAGGAGTTTGGGCAAAAACTGATGTAGCCTATTCTTTCTTATTTAATTTTTTAACAGTTGAAAAGCTTAAAGAGTTAATGCCTGATCTTCATGAATATGAAATTGATAGATATGATCTTTCTAACATTAAATCTTTAAACTTTTATATTCATGGGATATTAGAGGATGGTGTTTCATCTAATAACAGGAAAGATGGACAAGCAAAATCATTAGGTGAATACTTGAGAGCTAAAATAGTAGATATACCCTGTTCACTTCTTAAGGAGTCTTAAATGCCTAATAAATTATCATTAGAAGGATTGATCTTTCAAGCTACAAAAGTAGATGTTTCTAATAACATACTGACTCTTACTCTGAATCGTCCCGAAAAAAAGAATGCATTAAACAATGTCATGATGAATGAAATAAATTATGCACTAGCTTATGCAAAACAAGAAAGAGATGTAAGAGTTGTTGTAATTGCTGCTGAGGGAGATATTTTTTGTGCAGGGGCTGATTTAAGAAGAGAAAAATCAGAATCAAATGTTCCTGTGTTAGAGGATGCTAATGATATAAGTTTAGCTTTAAGGCATCTTTACAAACCTGTCATTTGCAAAATCCAAGGTTCAGTTCTTGCTGGTGCACTTTTAATGGTTACTAATTCTACTCATGCAATAGCTATCAAAGAAGCAAAATTTTCTGCTCCAGAGATTAAGCGCGGGTTATGGCCTTTTATGGTCATGGCAGGTTTATTTAGAGTTATGCCTAAAAGAGCGGGTCTAGATTTTATAATGAGGGGGCAGCCCATAGACGCAGATAAAGCAGAGCAATGGGGTCTAATTAATGAATCTGTTAATAGCCAAGATTTAGATAACAAAGTCGACAATCTTGCAACTGAGCTGGCAAGTTTAGCTCCTGGTACTATGCAGTTTGGTTTAGAGGCTTTTGAAAAACAAGATGCTATGAGTTTTGATTCAGCTCTTCCTTATCTTCAGGAGCAAATTGCTAAATGCTTTGAAGGTGAGGATGCTAAAGAAGGTATTTCCGCATTCTTAGAAAAAAGAGAGCCTGATTGGGATAAAGTAAATAAGGAGTAAATTATGGATTTAGAATACGGACCACAATACGAGGACTATAAAAAAGAAGTTCAAGCGTTCTGTGATAAATATAAAGGTATTCAATTTAGTGATACAGCTAAAGTTCCTCTGACTTCAAACAACAAATCTGGTGGTCCTTCAATGTCTAGATCAGATTGGCAAAAGACTCTAATTGAAAATGGTTATTTTGCACGATCAATTCCAAAAGAATACGGCGGATTTGGTGGGGAGTCAGATGTAATAAAGAGCAGGATTGCGGCTACAGAATTTTCAAATGCAGGAATTCCAGGACCAATGGGTGGCCAAGGGATTGATATGCTTGTGCCAACATTGCTAGAACTTGGAACAGAAGAGCAAAAAAATAAATATATAAAGCCGACGCTTTATGGAGAAATGATTTGGTGCCAAGGCTATTCAGAACCTAATGCTGGTAGTGACTTGGCAAGCCTACAAACCAAAGGTGAGTTAATAGATGATCAATGGGTTATTAACGGGCAAAAGATTTGGACCAGTACAGCTCAATATTCCCAAATGATGTTTTGCCTTGTAAGAACAGAGCCAGAAGCTTCAAAACATGCAGGAATTAGTTATTTATTAGTTCCAATGGATACACCTGGTTTGGAAATAAGACCCTTAGTAGATATGACACTTAAAGCAGGCTTTAATGAAGTGTTTTTTACTGATGTTACTATTCCTGCAGATAATATAGTAGGAAATAGAGGTGAAGGTTGGGCTGTTGCAAATGCAACTTTAGGCCATGAAAGAGGATCTCTGGCTAACCCTAATGCAACTATGAATAGATTAAATATGCTAATCGACAGAATGAAAAAAGAAACAATAAATGGTGAAACTTTAATCGAAAACCCTATCTACAGAGATAGGTTGCTCCAGGTGCAGGGTAAAGTCATGGCATTTCAATCTCATGCTTTAAGGGTATTATCTGCTAAATTAAATCCTGGTCAGGATGTAAAAGTTGGCAAAATGATTCAAAAATTAATTGGGACTGAGTTAAGGCACGAACTTGAAGGCTTGGGTATAGATATTATGGGTGAATTAGGAACTTTATATGAAGATAGTCCTCACTTAAGAGACGGCGGATCTTGGCAGTTCACTTATATGTATTTTCTAGGTTTAATAATAGGTGGCGGGACTAGCCAAATTCAAAAAAATATTATTTCTGAAAGAGGCTTGGGCCTCCCAAGAGAACCAAAAGTTCAAGGAGTTTAAGATGTATTTTGGACTATCTGAAGAACAAGTATTTTTTCAAGATAATGTAAAAAAATTTCTTGAAGATCAATCCTCATTGGATGTAATAAGAAAGATTACAGGTGGTGAAGGCGAAGATCTTCAAAAAGAAATCCATCAAGGTCTTATTAATCTAGGTCTAAATGCTTTATTGATTCCTGAAGAATATGGAGGTTTAGAATTAGACTTACTTTTTGCTGCAGCTGTGTCTGAGGGTCTTGGATCAGGCGTTGCACCTATTCCTTTTATTGGATCTTATGTAATGGCTCCTCTTGCAATTATGCATGGAGGGAATAACTCTCAAAAAGATAATTATCTAAGTAAGATTGCATCAAATGAAATAAATTTTGGTGTGGGCTTAACAGAATATATAGGTGCTCGAGATGATGCAGGTATAGAAATTGATAACAACAAAGCAAGCGGAAGAGCTTTATTTGTTATTGATGGAGATCGCGCATCTCATTTTATTTTAGCTAATAAAAATGGAACTATGGGTATTGTTTGTGCTGAAGATAATGAAGTTGAAGTAGTTAAATTAACTTCTGTTGATAAGACTAGAGATTATTTTGAGATTGTACTTAATAATGCAGATATTGATGTTCTAGAACACTCTTCTCAAAGCGCAGAAGCTATTACTAAAACTATTGATGCTGGAAGAATTATGTTGGCTGCAGATAGCATTGGAGCCTCTCAAGTTATGATTGACAGAGCAGTTGAATATGCAAAAGAAAGAAAGCAATTTGGTAGAGTAATTGGCTCTTTCCAGGCTGTAAAACATATGTGTGCTGAAATGGCAGCGGAGTTAGAGCCTTGCTATGCAATTGTTTGGCATGCATCTCATTGTTTTGATAATGTTCCAGAAGAAGCTAGGTTGATGGCCTGTCAATCAAAATCTCATGTATCTGAGGTAAGCAAAATGGTAGCAAAAAAATCGACTGAGGTTCATGGCGGAATGGGATTCACAGACCTTCTTGGACTGCATTATTGGTTTAAAAGAATTGGTATGAATCGACAATTGCTCGGCTCACCAGAATTAGTAAGGAAAGAGGCTGCAAAGGTTCAAGGATTCTAAATTAATTCTTTTTGTAATAGGCTGGATAGTAAATCTAGCCTATCATTACCAAAAAACATTTTATCTTTATAGAAAAAAGTTGGTGATCCAAAACCACCCTTTTCAATTAAATCTTTAGAATTATCTATAAGTTTTTGTTTTGTAGATGGCATATCAATAAATTCAAAAAACTTCTCTGAATCAATTCCATTTTTAAGGCATATATCTTCTAAAACCTTATCAGAGCTTATATCTTGATCATCTGTCCAGTATGCTTTAAAAATACTTAGCGCATATTCATGTAAATTGTTATTTAATTCTGCATAAAGGCAACCACGCATTGCTTTCACAGAATTAATGGGAAAAATGCTAGGCCAATTTATATCAATTTCTCTGCAACTTGCCCAATTTTGCATATCATTAAGATAGTACTTTTCTTTAATTGGTAAAGGCTTTGATCTATTTTCATAGACCGAAGGATTTACAGAATTAAATATACCTCCAACTAATATTGGTTTATATATTAGTTCAACATTGTGATGTTCAGCTAAATCTTTTAAAGCGTTAAAAGATAAATATGTCCAAGGACTTGAACAATCAAAGAAAAATTCGATATAGTTAGCATTCATCATACAAAACTATACATCTAAATTATAAATTGAACATTAAAAAAATAAATTTTGCTTCTAAGCTTTTAATTTTAGCTCTCTTTTCTCAATTTTTACTTGCAGGAAAGATAGCTTTTATACCAAATGATGAAAGGGTTTTATTGAGTAATGAAATTTTTAAAAAGTTAACTGAAGAACACTATATTCAGGCTATAGAAGAGGATTTTAATTATAAATACATTGAGCATCTTATTGATGAGTTAGACGATGATAAGCGTTATTTTACAAAGTACGAAGTTAATAGATTTTTAAATTCAGCTAAGCTTTTTAACTCATCAAACCAAGCATTTGATGTTAAGGCTGCATATAAGATTATTAATCTCTATTTTAATAGATTGATAGAATATTCAGATTATCAAGTTTACTTACTTGAAAAAGAAACATTTAGTTTTGATGGCGAGGACTATTTAGATATTTATTCTGAAGATAATGATTGGCAACCATCCAGGCTTGCTTTAAAAAGATTATGGAAACAGTTAACAAAGAACGATGTTCTTACATCTCAATTGGCTGACAAAGAGGATGATTATTCGATTGAAAATATAAAGAAAAGATACACAAATAGAATAAGAAGAATTAATCAAAGAAAAGATGAAGATATTTTTTCATTAGCAATGAACTCACTAACTAGTCAATTTGATCCTCATTCAACATATTTTTCACCAAGATCAGCAGAAGATTTTGAGTTAAATATGAGTCTCAAGTTAGAGGGTATTGGCGCCCTTTTAACCACAGAGGATGACTATGCACAAATTGTAAGTCTTGTTCCAGGTGGTCCTGCAGAAAAATCTGGCAAAATTGATCCCGAAGATAAAATTACAAGAATTAGGCAAGAAAATGCTAAAGATTTTGTCGATGTAATTGGTTGGAGAGTTGATGAGGTTGTAGATCTAATTAGAGGGGAATCAGGTTCAAGCTTAGATATTGAATTTATACCTTCAGATTCAGAAGACAACAGTAATAGAAAAATTGTAAATCTAATTAGAGAGGAAATTAAGTTAGAAGACAGGGCTGCGAAATCAGAAATTCATTCAGTCGAAATAATGGATCAAGAATATAAAATTGGAATAATTGATTTACCTACTTTTTACATTGATTTTGAAGCATATCGAAATAGAGATCCTGATTACAAAAGTAGCAGTAATGATGTCAAAAAGATATTAAAAGAGTTTAATAAAAATTCTGTAGACGCGGTAATAATAGATTTAAGGGGTAATTCTGGCGGTTCTTTGCTAGAAGCGAATAAGCTTACAGGTCTTTTTACTTCTTCAGGGGCAACTGTTCAAGTTAAACAAAATTCAGGAAAAATAGGCTCTTGGGGAGACTACTATGCAAAACAAGCATGGAAAAAACCAGTTGCTGTTCTTGTTGATAGAGGTTCAGCTTCTGCATCTGAAATATTTGCTGGTGCAATTCAGGACTACAAGCGAGGTTTAGTTATTGGTCATAGAACCTTTGGGAAAGGCACTGTTCAAGCATTAGATACTTTGTCATCTGGTCAAATTAAAATTACCGAATCTAAGTTTTATAGGGTTACAGGAGAAAGTACACAAAATAAAGGAGTTACTCCAGATATTGAGTTGCCCTCATCTTGGGATATTGAGACAAGTGGAGAGAGTTCTTTACACCTATCCTTGCCTTGGGACACCATACCAGCTGTAAGATATAGAACTTTCAATATTGATGAAGATATTATTGCAGCAGTAAAAAAATCACATTTAAATCGCTTAAGTAAAAGTCCTAACATGGCATATATTCTTAATCTTAGAGAAAGATATGACCTTGTTAAAAATAAAAAAGAATTAAGTCTAAATATCGATAATAGAAAGAAAGAAAAGGCAGAAAGAAAAGATTGGATTTTTGATATTGAAAATACTCGCAGAGAAAATGTAGGTCTTTCTAAATTTGAAACATATTCAGACATGGAAGATTTTAATAAAGAAAAAGATGAAAAAGATTTAGATATTGATATAGAAAGTGATTATTTATTACAAGAGACTGCTAACATTATTGCTGACTATATATACTTAAATAATAAAATTTTAATCACTAAACTGGACTAGTAATTATGCGCATAGTTTCCTTTAACATTAATAGTATTAGAGCCAGGCCTCATCAATTAGAATATATAAGAGATGTAATAAAGCCAGATGTCATAGGATTACAGGAAACAAAAGTAAATGATCCAGATTTTCCTTTAGAAGTTGTAGAGGAAATCGGTTATCACACAGAGTACTGGGGTCAAAAAGGTCATTATGGGGTCGCATTACTTAGCAAGAACAAGCCACTAGAAACTCAAAAAGGTTTTGTTGATGATACAGAAGAGGATCAAAAACGTTTTATCCAATGCACTTATGAGTTTGGAAAATCACAAATTGTAATTATGAATGGTTATTTTCCTCAAGGAGAGAATATTCATCATGAAAGTAAATTCCCAAAAAAAATAAAATACTACGACGATTTGCAAAAACATATAAGTAAGATAAAGAAAAAAGAGCAGAATCTTGTTGTTATGGGTGACTTTAATGTTGCTCCAGAAGATATAGATATCGGAATTGGTGAGCCAAATATGAAACGATGGTTAAGAGATGGCAAGACATCATTTCAGCCTCAAGAGCGTGAAATGTGGAATAGTATTAAAAACTTAGGATTTCAAGACTCCTGGAGGTGCGTTCATCCAGATGAATCAACGATTTATTCATGGTTTGATTATAGATCAAGGATGTTTGATGATAATCCTAAGAGAGGCCTTAGAATTGATCATATAATGCTCTCGAATAATCTTGTAGATGGCATTAAAGCTGTTGGAATAGATCATGGTGCTAGAGCTATGGAGAAGCCATCAGATCATTGCCCTGTCTGGGTAGAATTAGAAATTTAATTTCTTTTTGCTATAAAAAAATCTTTTAAAATTTTGCTGCTTTCAGCCTGTAATAACCCATGCTCATATTCAATGTTGTGATTAAATGGTTTTTCAAGAATCTTATCTATGGATAAAATAGCGCCAGTCTTAGGCTCAAGGGTAGAGAAAATGAGTTTAGATACTCTTGCATCAACTAGAGCTTTAGCGCACATGTGACATGGTTCTAAAGTCACATACATACAAGTATTTTTTAATCTGTAGTTATTTATTGTTTTACTTGCATCTCTTATAGCAATAATTTCAGCATGAGCTGTAACATCATTTGAAGAAATGACTTGGTTAAAACCTCTTCCAATAATTTTGTTATCAAGAGTTATTACAGCTCCAACAGGAACTTCACCATTTAATTCTGCCTCTTTTGCAAGCTCAATTGCTTCCTGCATAAATGCAAGATCAAGATTAGAGAACATTGAAAATATTAATAAAGTTCGATTTTAGCTAAATCAACTTCTGCGTAAAAATCCTTTCCATATGCCACAACAGCAATCCAAGTAATCTTTGAAGATTTAACTTTACGCGGAACATATGCAGGTCCAACTTTTTTAAAAGAAGAAAAAGGGATATCTATAATTTTCCAATTGTCATTTGCAGTAAAAGTAGCCTTGTAATATTGCCAAGGTAAAAATGTTGCAGGAGTTCTTAAATGAATCTCATAAGTCTCTCCATTCCCTCTTGTTTTGATTCTAACTCCCTCATAATCATCTGAGCCAGCATCAACCCTGGATCTAAATTGAATAAAGCCACCATTATTTTTAGTACTGACTTCGCCCTCTAATCTATAAAAATTCATATCATCATCAGATAGCTTTGAGAATTTAATCTCTGAAAGTCCACCCATGACTTGATCTGAAACAGCATCCCATTTAGCTCTATTATTTTCAAAATCCTCAATGACTAAATTATCAGCAAAAGATGTTGATGAAAGAAGGAGAAGTGCGAGAATTTTTTTCATAATATTATTTTAATTTAAGTTTTTTTATTTATTCTTTCAGCAGGAAACCATGGCCATTTACAGACAGTTGCATTTCTTTGACCATCTGGAGTTGTTAATGAGAAATTTGAATCTATTTCACTAAATTCTACAGGAACATTTGCAAAACCAATATTCTTTTTCAACCTAGGCGAAAAGATACATCTTGAGATGTGCCCTATTTTTAAATCATTATCTGTAACAGGCCAAAACTGTTCAGGAGGACTTTTAATTGGATCTCCATCAATAACAACACCTACTAGTTTTCTTTTAATGCCCTCTTCTTTTATTTTCTTAAGAGCGGATTTGCCAATAAAATCGATTGACTGATCTGTATCAACTAGTCTATCTAGGCCTATAGTAAAAGGATTATCTTCTCTTAAAATATCTGAAGCATATGATAACAAGCCACCTTCAATACTTCTTATTGAATTAGGAGCTATAGGGACTATATTAAATTCTAATCCAGCTTCTCTAACGATTTCCCAAAGTTCATTGCCAAGTTTACGGTCTCTCAAGTAAAGTTCATAACTTATCTCACCACTCCATCCTGTTCTTCCAAGTACAAGAGGTATGTTATGCAAAGATGTTTCTCTTGCTCTATAGAAACCTACATTTTTATGCTCTTCATCAAAGAGTTTTTCAATAAGTAAGTGAGCTTTGGGTCCTCCAATTTGTAAAGGAGATGCATCAGGTTCAAAAACATTAACATTCATTCCTGAATTAATTGCAGCGCCTTGAATCCATAACAAACAATCACTATCTCCAGGTGAAATCCAGAACTGATCTGGTTGAAGTCTTAATAAGACAGCATCATTAATAATTCCTCCATCTTCACCAGTCAAAAGAATATATAAACAATGTCCAATTTCACACTTTTCTAGATTACGAGGAGTTAAAGTTCTTACAAACTCATATGCATCAGGGCCATTGATCTCAATCTGCCTTTCGGCCGCAACATCCCACATAGTTACATCATTAGTTAAGCTGGAATATTCTTCTTCTGCACTTGTATATACCGTTGGCATATACATATGATTATAAATAGTAAAACTTTTGGCTCCATATTTTCTTGTAGAATCATAAAAAGGTGATTTTCTAATTCTAGAACCAAACGAAATATACGCTGCTGGATTGATATTAATCATAAGAATTTATCCTAAAAGTCTATAAATATGCTTAGCTTAATTCTTTAATCATTACTTTTTCAAGCTTTTTATTTTCTTTATATGCTTTAAAAATTGGTAGTTTTAGATTAGGCGCTAAATTATCTCCCATTCTCTTGATTTGTATATAAAACCAAGCCTGTTGAGAGAAAGCATTGAGGGCCTGAATAATTAAAAATGGGCTATGAGGTGAAAGCCACCATCTTCCAATTTGAAGTGTCTTTTCATAGGAAGGTAGCTCTTGAATTGAACCAGCCAGCAAATCATTTAATATCAATGGCTGAGCGCATAAAGGTCTTCCTACACCAATTAAATCACAAGCTTTAGCATTTAATGCTGCATTCATTGCTACAGAAGTTCTAAAACCACCAGTTACCATTAGGGGTGTCTTGATAGCTTTTTGTATTTTTTCTGCGTAATTTAAAAAATATGCTTCTCTTGCAATAGTACTTGGTTTTCTTTCTTCACTGCGCTCTTTGTTAACACTTACATCATCTAATCCAAGTAAACGTGGTTGTTCATATGTACCACCTGAAATTTCAATAACATCAACTCCTGCATCATCTAACAATTTAGCTACTTTGATTGAGTCTGAATCACTAAAGCCACCTTTTTGAAAATCAGCAGAATTTAATTTAACAGCTATTGGAAAATTATTACCCAACTCAGCTCGACAGCCTTCGATGATTCTTAACATAAGTCTGGATCTGTTTGTTATAGATCCACCCCACTCGTCATCTCTAAGATTAATATCCGGTGAAAGAAATTGTGAAAGCAAATAACCATGTGCCGCATGTAACTGAATGCCAGTAAAGCCAGTTTCTTTTGCAATCTTTGCTACAAAGATAAATCTTTGAATTACATCCTCAATATCATCAACTGACATTGGTGTTGGAATTCCATAATTGGCTCCAGGTATTTTTAACTGGACTGAAGATGGTGATAAAGGATTAGGATTTATTGCTCCTGGGGTTTGGCGTCCAGCATGACTTATTTGCATCCAGAACTGAGTATTATTTCGTGTACCTACTTCAGCCCATTTTCTTAGATTATCTATTTGATCAAGATAAGTTTCTTTTTCTATTGCCACATTTCCTGGGCCCTCTAAGTATCTTTTATCTACCTGAACATTTCCAGATAATAAAATACCAGCTCCTCCTGAAGCCCATTTCTTATATAAATTAATATGCCTTTGCGTTGCAAAATTATTTGAATCAGCAATGCCTTCGGTCATAGCCGCTTTGCAGAGCCTATTTTTTAATGTAACACCACAAGGTAAAGTGAAATTAGATCCGATTGTCATAAATTATTTACACTATTAAATTATTAACATTTTCAGGAGGTCTCCCCAAAACTGCTTTTTTATCTTTAATTATAATTGGTCTTTCCATTAATTTTGGGAACTTGATCATAAAATTAATAATATCTGCATCAGAATGCTTGGAATCAGATAAATTATTTAATTTAAAATCACTTTCACCCTTTCGCAGTAATTCTCTTGGCTTCATTTGT
>CESO01047091.1_pt1 | contig 18862 bp, 10 predicted proteins | sample 356341 | NCBI WGS metagenome assembly CESO01 (sample SAMEA2621812, study PRJEB7988) | marine metagenome | biome: marine biome (ENVO:00000447); feature: deep chlorophyll maximum layer (ENVO:xxxxxxxx); material: "saline water (ENVO:00002010), including plankton (ENVO:xxxxxxxx)" | depth 35 m
AGTGTTCTTTTAAAGTATACAAAGGGTAGCTCGCTAGTCTATGATTTAAGTTCACTTTTAATTTACAAAGAAACCTTTTGGATTGGTGCTCAAATGAGGAGTTCTATGAATAATTTGATTCCTGAAGGCCCCTTAGCTGGTAGTTTTAGTTTTTTGACCGGTTTTACTATCAATAAAAATTTATCTTTAGGATATTCATATGGGTTTTCATCGTCAAGAAATAAAAACTTAAATTTAAGTACCCATGAAATAATGTTAAAATATGATATTTTACCTAAAGTAACTGCTCTATTAAGATCACCAAGATTTTTTTAAAATGAATAAATTTTTATACATATCGTTTTTTTGTTTCTCTTTTTGTTTTGGTCAAAATCAAATTGAAAATTATAGTAAGTTTGAAAAATTGAATCTTTTGTGGGGAGATTACTATTATTTAAATAATAATTTTTCAAAAGCAATCACCTATTATTTAAAAATTAAACTTGATTTACCTATTGAAAGTCAAAGGAATCTAGCTAGTGCATATCAGAAGTTAAACGATTTAGCATCATCAAAAGATGTTTATGACAAAATATCTAAATCAAATAATGTTTCGGTTGAAGATTACTATAAATTCGCAAATCTTCTTTCTAATGATTTTTTTATTGATGAGTCTGGAAGAATTAAAAAATTAGCTAAAGAATATAGAGATAAGGCTTTTAATCTTCCATTTGAAAAATATTCTTTGTTTGAAGATGACAGTTTGCTATTTAAAAAAAGATTCTCACCTGCAAATCATGAATTAACTAATTTAAAAAGTAACAGTATTTATTCAGATTTCGGTGGTATAATTGTTTCTAACAAAATCTCTTCGAAAAAGAAAACTCTAATTTTTTCCAGCAAGCAACAAGTAGATTTAAGAAAAATCTCCAGAAAAAAAAGAAAAAGAATTGAATCGGATTTACCAATATACAACCTGTTTAAAACGCCATTTAACTCTCAAACTTTTTCAACTGGTAATACAGAGGCTTACCCAGAGCCAATTAATTCTTTTTTTCAAGAAGGTCCTGCGACATATGATATTAAAAATGACATGTTATATTTTACTAGGAGTGCTCAAAAAATTGACACCAATAATAAGGTTCAATTAAATTTATATAGTATTGAATTAAATTCTAAAAAAAAGATAATTCCAATACCCTTACCTTTTAATATTGATGGATATTCAACAATGCATCCTACAATTTCATCAGATAATAAAATTTATTTTTCAAGTGATCGTCCTGGAGGATACGGAGGTATGGATTTATATTATGTTAAAGTACTTAATGAAGGGTTTTCAAGCCCTGTTAATCTTGGACCAGATATCAATACTGATAAGGATGAAGTATTTCCATTCATCTATAAAGAAAAATATCTTTTTTTTACTTCTGATGGTAGAGAAAATATAGGAAAACTTGATATTTTTTTAGCTCAGGCAATAATTGAAAACAGATGGAAAGTTTTTCTTTTGGGAGATAAATATAATTCACCTGAAGATGATTTTTCTTTTTTTATGAGTGAAGAGCAAAATTATGGTTTCATTTCCTCTAATAGAGAAAATGGAAAAGGAGATGATGACATTTATGCTTTTAAATTCTCTCCCAAAATCATGGGTGTAGAGGATGAATATCTCTTTACTAATAATGATACTTTAACCGTTGCACTGAATGGGGTTATGGTTAATGATAATAAAAATATGTTAGATTTTGATCCCTTACATCTTTTAATTAATAAAAGAGTTAGTATTATTGACTCTGTTAAAAATGGATCTATAAAATTTAATGAAAACGGAACATTTTTATATAAATCAAATAATTATTTGGTTGAAAAAGATTCTTTTAGTTATAAAATAAATAGTAAGTATGGAGAGTCTGACCCTATAAATGTTTATTTAAAAAGAAATGAATTAAAATTAAACTATAATGAAGAGGATTTCTTACCAATTTTTTATGATTTTGATAAATCTAATGTTTTATCAAAATATAAAGAAAGGTTAGATAAAATTGTAAGTATTCTTAATGAGAACATTAACTTAAATTTAGAAGTAAGTTCTTATGCTGATTGTAGAGGAACAAAAAAGTATAATTTAAAACTATCCAAGTCAAGAAATAATTCTGTAATGGAATATCTTAAAAAACATATTAAATTTCCTGAGAGAATTAATGGTAATGGCCTTGGTGAAATTAATAATTCCTTAAATTCAAATTGTAATTGTTGCAATATATCTGAGGATGTTCATCAGTTAAATAGAAGGACAGAATTTAAATTAATCAATTAATAAAATGGGTAACTTTAAATATTAATTCCATTTTCAATTACTACTGTTTTTTATTTTTTCAAGTAATTTCTTTAATTCTGCAACAACTTTTGGATACTTGTTATATAAGTTAGTTTTTTCATTTATATCTTCTTGAAGGTTATATAGAGTTCCTGTCATACCCTTTTCTTTAGGATCATCATTTACAGGTTTAGTAAATCCTCCTGAACCTAGCTTGGTTGTAAGCTTCCATTTTCCTTTTCTTATGGAAAAGAAACCTTCTAAAGAATGATGAATGGTATAATTCCGAATTTGCTTTCCTTTATCACTGCCTAGATATGCAGATAACATATTGTAACTATCTTCTCCTGCTCCCTCAGGTAAAGGTTTATTAATTATGCCAGACAAAGTAGCTAAAAGATCAGTAGTACATATTATTTGTTTTGATTTTGAGCCAGGTTTTATTTTGTTAGGCCATCTTGCTATATAAGGTATATGATGACCTCCTTCATAGATATCAGCTTTTTGTCCTCTGAAAATATAGTTGGCACGGTGCTTAAATTGTTGCTTATCTTGAAGTGTCCAATTAGAACCATTATCAGAAGTTACAATGATAAGAGTATTTTCAGACTTCCCTGATTTTTCCAATGCTTTTAATATTTTCCCAACTGTATGGTCCACTTGAGTGACAAAATCTCCATATTTTCCTGCTTCAGATTTACCCTTAAATAAGGACGACGGAAGCCAAGGTGTGTGAGGAGCTGTGAGTGGAAGGTAAAGAAAAAATGGAGTTGCTTCTTCTTTTCTACTTTCAATGTAGGACACCGCTTTATCAGAAAATTCATCTAATACTTTATAGAAATCAAACCCAGGTGCTACCTCTCCTGCTCTCCAAAATACTCCTCGCCCATCTAAATCTTCACTTTTTCCTGATGTGAAGGCTATAGGTAATTCAACTGCTCTCTCATTTTCCAAATATAAGTAGGGAGTCATATCTAATGAGGCAGGAATTATATAGGAATAATCAAATCCTAATGAATTAGGGCCACTAACTGATTTATTATAATCTACATTGCTGTTATCTCCTTTTTTAAAAACTTTTGTCCATTCATATTTGACAATTGGTTTTAGACTATCTTTAGCTTTCCAGCCTAAGCCAAGATGCCATTTTCCTATACATGCAGTTTTATAGCCATTATTTTTTAAAAATGAGGCAACAGTTACTCTGTCTTTTTCTATTAAGGGTGAATCATAACCCCAAAGGACACCTTTTTTTAAATTGCTTCTCCACGCATAACGCCCTGTAAGTATACCATATCTTGATGGAGTACATACGGAGGAATTGGAATGAGCATCCGAAAAATAAATACCTTCTTCAACTATTTTATCCATATTTGGTGTCTTAATCCCAGAGTTTTCATTTAGTGAGGATAAGTCCCCGTATCCCAGGTCGTCAGCTAAAATATATACAATGTTTGGGTTTTTATTTTCTGAAAAATTCAATTTACTTTTTTTTTCTTTTCCAACATTTATAAAGGACAACAGAGGCAATATTAGTAATAAAATCAAGAAGGATTTTTTCATATTTTAAATTTATAAAAATTATATTATTATAAATTAAAAACAAATTATTTAGTTTTATACTTAAATAATACTGCAGCAATAATAGAATTTATTAATGTCAATTATAATTAAATAAATTATTTTATTTTTAATACTTTAACTGTAAAAGAGTTTAAGATTTATCTCATGTGGACTTTTAATTAATTAAAATGAATAAATTTAAAGCAATAATATTGTTCATTTTATTTAATTCTTCATTTTTATTTTCTCAAACCAACTATTATGTTGCTAAAAATGGTTCTAACTCTAATTCAGGGACATCCTTATCCACTCCTTTTTTAACCATTTCTCATGCAATTTCTCAAATTAATGCAGGTGATAGGATATACATAAGAAGAGGTATTTATCATGAGGCAATAATTATTGATAATATTGATTCAACTCTTGGTAATGAAACTCTAATTTCTAATTATAACAATGAAGAAGTTGTTATTGATGGGACCATCTCAATTGATGGGTCTTGGACTGATGACACTATTGGGGGAATAGCAGTAAAAAAAAATATTGGTATTACTCAATCTATTTCACAACTTTTTGTAGGAAATAATCAAATGGTTATGGCTAGATGGCCAAATGCTCAATTTAGTGATTTATCAATTTATGACCATGATAATTGGGCTCATGGAGAGGAAACTGGTAGTACTGACGGTTCATTTTTAATAGATGAGACTTATGAGAACCCTGGGTCACTTAGTTTAGCAAATTCTATTGGAATTTTAAATGTTGGCTCATTTCGAACCTTCAATAGAGAAATTACTTCGCATACCCAGCAAGGTGGTGACGATGTCATTACGTATACCACCCCTATAGGTGAAAATGGATTGGGTGCAGGACTTTCAAATAATGGACAATTAAAAGATAAACACCATCACTTTTTTTTTGAGGGTAAAAAGGAATTTATTGATGCTGAAAATGAATGGTTTTTAGATGCAACTAATGATATTTTATATTTAAAACCTCCTAATGGGCTTGATTTATTCCAAACTCCTATAAGAGGAAAAATTAGAGATTATTCTTTGACCATATCTGGGAGTGAACACTTAAAAATAAATGGATTAACTTTTTTTGCAACTACAATTCATGCTAGTGGTACCAAATATTTAGAAATTTCTGAATGTAATTTTTATTATCCTTCTCACTCAAAGAGAATGCTTGGAGATTTATCTGGAGCCAATGCTACTACCTTTGGAACTGGTTCAGGTAATATCGCAAGAGTTGATTCTTCAACGGTCAGTGGATGTTTATTTATAAACACTGAAGGTGAGGCACTAGTAATAAGAGGTAATAATAATACAGTAAAAAATTCATACTTTAGAAATATAGATTGGTCTGCTACTGAGATAAATGGACTAATGGTCTCAGTTTTTATCGATGGAACTCAAAATACATTTACTGGAAACGAAATTTATTATACAGGAGCCTCAGCAACAGTTTGGCCAGGTGAACAGTCGATTTTTTCTTACAATATAGTATCAAGTACAGGACACGCTCAATCTGACGGCTCAGTTTTTCAAGGAACAAAAAACTATGTTTTTGGCTCAGAGGTACACCATAATTTTGTTTATGATACTGAAAAATATGCTTTTCGATATGATGCGCCTGGAGGAGATGCTGCTCAGGCTGGAAGTTTTGGAGTTATGCATCATAATATTGCTGATAACACTTTGGGTCTAATGATTAAAGGGAATAATCAAATAATAGCTCACAATACTGTTTTAAATACAATTAATAACCGTAATGATATTATTATACTAGCAGAGGACTGTTCAAACACAAATACTTGGCTTTATAATAATTTAGCGGAGAGGATTGGTTCACATAGAAGTGATATTCTCTTTTCAGCTCCTTCAAATGGGCCAATACCAATTGGTACTGAAGGATATATTAAAAATGGAAATAATTGGGAGGCTTGCGACTCTAATGATGGATCTCTGTATTCTGGTTCTGGAACTGGAAGTTCAACTGCAAATATTGATTCAATTAATCAATCTAGACCAGGGATAGTCTATAACGCAAATATTGAGAGTTTGATTAATTATAATCCAGGCAATGGAAAAACTATTTCAGATTATCAACCAATTAGTAATGTAATAATTGATCAAGGAATTTCATTGACAAATACGGTATCTACATCATTAACTCAAAGTGATCAATTGAATTCAATCGTACCCCATATTCCTGTTGGCTCAGGTACAGATATTGGTGCAATTGATGGAAACTCACTTTGGACTCCAGGAGTGCAAGGATGGACACCACAACAAAATATTAATCTTGAGGATATTTTTTATGATCCAGGAATTGTAGAATCGAATTTATTATTACATTTTGATTTTGCAAATTCAACATCATATCCTGGCTCTGGAAATAAAGTTTATGATTTATCTGATAATTATAATCAGGGTGATCTTAATGGAAACCCAAGTATGTTAAGCAATAACGGAGGTGTTATTGATCTTGATGGTTCTGATGATTATATACAATTAAATGATCCTTTTTCATATCAACAACATACCATTGAAATGTGGATAAAAATGAGAGAGACAGGAAGTGCCTTTTTGTGGGATGCAAGAGATTCAAACGACGATGGATACATTCTTTGGAATAACAATGCTCGATACAGCTTTTTTATTAATACAAATGATAATAATAATAATCAGTCATATCAAAATCAGTGGGTACAAGTAGTTGCCAATTATAATGGTGATAAGTCAAGGATTTTTATTAATGGTCAACAGGTTAATCTATCTAATAGTATTACTAATAATAATATCAATAATAATACAAACGCAAGAATTGGGGGTAGAAGTTTTGATCCGGTTGTAAAACTTGCAGAGGCAGAAATTGGAATTGTCAGATTTTATGATAAAACTTTGAGTAGTGTTGAGGTAATTCAAAATTATAATGCTAACTCAACTCGATTTGGTTTATCATCTAATTCCTCCTCCCCAACTTCTATTGAAATAACACAACCAATTCCTACTAGAGGACTCAAATTGTATTTGGACTCTACTCGATCTGATTCATACCAGTCTGGGAGTATTACATGGTATGACTTAAGTGGAAATAACTATGATTTTACTGTCGCTGGAAGTCCACCCTTTGATTCATCTAAAAAAGGAGGTGTGATTAATTTTCAAGCGGGAGGTGATTATGCCACCAACAACTCTGATCCAATTTTAAATGTAAATTCATACACAAAATTTGCAGTATTTAAACCCCTTGCAGCTACTACAAACAATATTATTTCAGGAGGTAATAGTTCAAAACATGCTTTTTTTATGGCTGGTTCAACTAATCAATTACGATCTGGCCACAATACTGCTTGGGGCCAAGTGATAAATCAACCAAATGGGGGGGCATCAATTTTGAATATTTGGAATCTTGGAGCAGTCACTTTTGATAGTGATTCAGGAATCGATCTATACTATGGTGGAAATCTTGTTGATTCCAACTCTTCAGCAACAGTGTCCGTAGAGCAAACCTCTCCTCTTGTTAATATTGCAAGATACAATACTGGTAATTACTTTACAGGATATATTCCTGTTGCTATAATTTATGATCGAAAACTTTCAAAATATGAGGTAAACAGACTCAGTAATTATTTTGCCCCTAGGTACGGATTATCTCATTCAAATACATCGTCTCTGACAATAGATGAGGGAGTTCCAATAAATACAGTTTTAGGTGATTTAAATGCAACTGATTCAGATTCAACTCAATTTAATTATGAGCTTGTAAATGGAGACGGGGTTAATGATGAGCATAATTCTTCTTTTACGGTCTCAGGAACTCAGATTATTGTTAATCAGATTATTTCATATGACATTACTCCATCAATGAATATTAATTTAAAGACAACCGATGAAACAAATAATAGTCTTACTAAGTCTATTAAAATCTATGTAAATGATTTAAATAGGGCGCCCACAGATATTGGGATTTCATCACCTACTTTTTCAGAGACTATATCTGCTAGTTCAACTATTGCAACTTTATCTGCCGTAGACTCAGACACAAGTGATAATTATGTATTTACTCTCATAGCAGGAGATGGGTCTAATGATGTTGATAATTCAAGCTTTACTGTTAGCGGAACAAGTTTAATTATTAACTCTACTGCTAATTATGAAACTAAGTCTAGCTATAGTATTTACATTAATGTTAATGATGGAGAAAATAATTTTGCTAAGACATTTACATTAAGTGTGATAGATAGACTAGACCCTATAATTACCTTTGATGACTTAACTAAGGTATATGGAGACGCAAACTTTAATTTGACATCAAACTCATCTAGTACTGGATCCTATATTTATAATATATCAAATACGAATGTTGCCACAGTTACTGGTAATAATGTAACAATTAAAGGTGCAGGAATCACAACGGTAACGGTTATTCAAGCAGAAGATTCAAATTATAATGCAGCCACATCATCAATGACTCTTACAGTTAACAAAGCATATCCCTCAATTAATTTTGACGATTTGATAAAGGTCTTTGGAGATGCAAATTTTAATCTGGCAACAACCTCATCAAGTACAGGTGCCTATGATTATAATATATCAAATACGGACCTTGCAAGTGTTACTGGTAATACAGTGACAATTATTGGAGCAGGAACTACGATAGTAACGGTAACTCAAGCAGAGGATTCAAATTACAGTTCAGCAACTGCATCCATGTCTCTCACAATCAATAAAGCAGATCCAGGGATTGGAAACTTTAACAACATTAATAAAATATATGGAGATTCAGATTTTGAAATCATTGATCCCTCAAAAAATAATCTTAATAATTCTAAGTTTATTTACAGTTCTAGTAATCCAAATATTGCATCTATTTCAGGCAAAACAATTTCAATAAATAGGGTTGGTTCAGTAATTATATCTGCGAATTTACCTGCGGATAGTAACTTTAATGCCGCAGTTGTTTCAACTACTTTAAATATAAATAAATCGAGCCAAACAATCTCTGTAGCGAGCCTTCCAACAACACTTCCATTGAAAGACTTTAATACTATTTCTTTGACAGCAAGCTCAACTTCAGGGACTCCAGTAAGTATTAATCTAGCAAATGGTTCAGCTGCCACTTTGAATGGTGTACCTGGAAATTATAATCTTCAAAGTATACAGCAAACTGGTTTAGTGACAATTACCTTTTATGTTGATGAAAATTCTAGTGTTAATTACTCTGCAGCATCAGTTGTTCTTGTCGTTGATGTTGTCAAAGTAAATCAAAACATTTATTTTAATTCATTACCAAATAATTATTTTAATTATGATGAAAATCTATCCATTCCAATTGAAGCTTCAGCAAGTTCATCGCTTCCATTGTCTTATAATCTAATTAGCGGTAATGCATCATTAAATTCAAATATAATAACATTAACCGGTACAGGTCAGATATCTGTTGAATTAAATCAAATAGGGAATAGTCAATTTAACGCTGCACCTCCATTAAACTATACTTTAAATATTGGTCAAGGAACAACAGTGCTTTCAGGATTTAATATACCATCTAAATATAAGGATGACTCACCATTTCAAATTACTCCTCCAATTTCAAATAGAGTTGGTCAAATAGTATATTCAAGCTCAAACCTACAGGTTGCTACAATTTCTGGAGATCAAGTAACAATTTTAAATAATGGACAAACTATTATTAAGGCAGAACAAATTACAAACAATAATTATAAGTCAGGAACTTTAAGTGCCGTATTTATTGTTAAGGATAATACAATAATAGATGGAGATAATGATGGAATTAGTGACGAAAATGACAATTGTATTTCAAACTTTAATCCACTTCAAAATGATTACGATAATGATGGTATAGGGAACATTTGTGATGATGATGACGATAACGATGGATACAATGACTCAAATGATGAATTTCCGTTAAATCCAAATGAATGGGATGACTATGATAAAGATGGATTCGGAGATAACGAAGATGAAGATGACGACAATGATAGTTGGTCTGATAATATTGAGATTAGTTGTAACACAGATCCTCTTAATAACTCCAGTTTTCCCAATGACTATGATGGAGACTTAATTCCGAATTGTAATGATCAGGATGATGATAATGATGGTTATCCTGATGATCAGGATGACTTTCCTGAAAATGAATTTGAGTGGGTCGACACTGATAAGGATGGAATAGGAGATAATGAAGATGAGGACGATGATGGTGATGAATATAATGATAATGATGAAATAAAATGTGATAGCGATCCTCTTGATTCAAATTCAAAACCTAGTGATTTAGATAAAGATTTAGTTCCAAATTGTTTTGATTTAGATGATGATAATGATGGTTGTTTAGATGATGATGATGCTTTTCCACTTGACAACTCTGAATGTCTTGACAATGATAATGACGGAATAGGAGATAATTCAGATAATGATGATGATAACGACGGAGTTTATGATTTACAAGATGCTTTTCCATTTGATTCAGCAGAGCAAAAAGACACGGATGGAGATGGAATTGGTGATAATTCTGATTCAGATTATAATTCAGACGGATTACCAGATAATGTTCTTTTACCAAGCCAATTTTTTTCACCAAATGGAGATGGTATAAATGATACATGGAATGTTATTAATACAAATTTATTTCCAAACTGTGAGGTTTGGATTTACACCCGTTCTGGAGAATTGATTTATAATAAAAAAGGATATGCTAATGATTGGACTGGATTGTTAAATGGTCAACCTATACCTGAGGCATCATATGTTTACATGGTTGATCAGAATGGAGACGGTATAATAGATTTAAAAGGTTGGTTTTATTTAACTAGATAAAAATGAATAAACTTATATGGTTTTTTTTTATGTTTTCACTTGTAAGTTACTCACAGCAAGAGTCATACTATAGCTTATATAAGTATAATATGCAAGTAATAAATCCAGCTTTTGCAGGTGCTGAGTCAGATTTATCATTTTCTTTTCTTAACCGATCACAGTGGGAATCATTAGATGATTCTCCAAAGACGATGGCATTTTCATTTTCTTCAAAGAGAAAAAATAATGTGGGACTTGGAATTTCAGTTGTTTCTGATAAGGTTTTTGTTGAAAAGCAAACTTTTGCATATATAGATTTTTCATACCTACTTGATTTGGATCAAACAAAAATATTTCTTGGGTTAAAAGGGGGAGGTAATTTTTATAGAACAAGTTCTTTAAATTTGGAAGATTACAATCAAATAATTGATCCTGCTCAAAGAGAATTGAGTAGATTTAATCCTAATGTTGGTGCAGGAGTTTATATAAGAAACAAGATATATTGGTTTTCCTTTTCAATACCTCGACTATTTAATATTAAAAGAAATCAAGATTTAAGTTTAGGTGCAAAAGATAGAGTTCACACTTATATAGGAGGTGGCTTGGAATTACCCCTAAGTGAAAGTTTAATATTAAAACCAATGATAATGCTAAGAAAAGTCAAATCACTTCCAATTAGTAAAGATTTAGGTGTTTTTTTGGGTATTAAAAATAAATTTGATTTAGGAATTTCCCTCAGGTCTAATTCCTCATTTTCGGCAATGACACTTTTTAAAATTTCTGAAATTTTTTATGTTGGTTATGCTTATGAAACACCAACAAATAATTCTCTTTCCAATCTGAATATTAAAACAAATGAAATTTTTCTTAAAATAAAATTAAATAAGTCCAAAAAAGAAATATTACCAGAGGGAACAGTTGATAATTGATATTTATTTAATCCGCCAGATTTTTATTGTAAATAAAAAAACGGCTACACTTTATAATAGTATAACCGTTTATTGTTTTAGTAGCGGGAACAGGACTCGAACCTGTGACCTTTGGGTTATGAGCCCAACGAGCTACCTACTGCTCTATCCCGCGATTTAGATTTCAAATATACAAACTTTATTTTCAACAACAAATGCAGATCAATAGATCTCCTTACATTTGTTATATTAAATTATGAAACATAAATCTGGATATGTATCGATTATTGGAAATCCGAATGTAGGTAAGTCTACATTAATGAATTCGTGGGTCGGTGAAAAAATATCAATAATTACTTCAAAAGCACAAACTACCAGACATAGAATTTTAGGAATTATAAATGGAGAAGATTTTCAACTTGTTTTATCTGATACCCCTGGTGTTATAAAGCCAAATTATCAAATGCAAAATTCTATGATGGAATTTGTTAAAGGTGCAATTGAAGACTCAGATATTTTAATTTACATGATTGAAATTGGAGAAACTAAAATCAAAGATGAAGTATTATTTTCGAAAATTGAAAAAATTAAGACCCCTTTAATTGTTTTGATTAATAAAATTGATACAAGTAATCAAGATGATTTACAAATTTCAATTGAATATTGGAAAAATAAGTTACCTAAAGCAGAAATTTTTCCAATATCAGCATTAACTGGTTTTTATGTTGAAGAGATTTTTAATCATATAATAGAAAAACTTCCAATTTATCCGCCTTATTTTCCAAAGGATCAAATTACAGATAAACCTGAAAGATTTTTTGTAAATGAATCTATTCGTGAACAGATTTTAAAAAATTATGAAAAAGAAATTCCTTATTCAGTTGAAGTGGAAACAGAAAGTTTTATTGAAAAAGAAAAAATCATTCATATTAAGTCACTTATATACGTAGAAAGGCAAAGTCAAAAGGGAATTATAATTGGTCATAAGGGATCAGCTTTGAAAAAAGTTGGGATTGGAGCTAGAATTTTTTTGCAGTCATTTTTTAGAAAAAAAATAAATATTGAATTATTTGTTAAGGTAAATAAGAATTGGCGAAATTCACAATCACAACTTAAAAGATTTGGATATAAAAATTGATATTTGAATATATTAAGTATTTAAAATTAAAAGAGTTAATTTTATTTTTTTTTTGAAAAATGAGTTCAATTGTAGCTATTGTTGGTCGGCCTAATGTAGGAAAATCTACTTTTTTCAATAGAATGATTCAAAGAAGGGAGGCAATAGTTGATTCTACAAGTGGAGTAACTAGGGATAGAAATTATGGAAAGTCATTTTGGAATGGGAAGGAATTTTCACTTATTGATACTGGCGGTTATTTAATTGGAAGTAAAGATGTCTTTGTTAAAGAGATTGATAAACAGGTAAATCTTGCAATTGAAGAATCTGATTTGATAATATTTATGGTTGATTCAGAGTCAGGAATTACAGGAATGGATCAAGAAGTTGCCAAATTACTTAGAAAATCAGAGAAAAAGTTTTTATTGGTCGTAAATAAGGTAGATAATTCAAAAAGACAAGAGAATACTCTGGAGTTTTATAAAATTGGAGTTGAAAAGATATATCCTATTTCTGCAATTAATGGCTCAGGTACTGGAGAGCTTCTAGATGATTTAATTAAATCTCTTCCAAAAACTGAAAAAAAGATTGAAAAATCAATACCAAGCTTTGCAGTAGTTGGAAGACCAAATGCAGGGAAATCCTCTTTTATTAATACTTTAATTGGTAAAGAAAGATATATTGTAACGGAAATAGCTGGAACTACAAGAGATAGTATTGATACATATTATAATAAGTATGGTTTTGAATTTAACATAATTGATACTGCAGGGATTCGTCGAAAAGCAAGAGTAAAAGAGGATTTGGAGTTTTACTCTGTTATGCGATCTATTAGGTCAATTGAAAATTCTGATGTTTGTTTACTTATAGTCGATGCATCTAGAGGATTTGACGGTCAAGTTCAAAATATATTTTGGTTAGCTCACAGAAATAATAAAGGTATAGTGATTGTAATAAATAAGTGGGACCTAATTAAAAAAGACGAAAAGTCAGTTATAAAATACGAGAAAATGATAAAAGAACTTATTTCTCCTTTTGATGATGTGCCGATTGTTTTTGTATCCACTATTTCAAAACAGAGAATCTTTAAAGCAATCGAGGTTGCAATTGAAGTATATAAAAATAAAACAATTAAAATTGTAACAAAAAAATTAAATAATTTTCTTCTTCCAATTATAAATATAAATCCTCCTCCTTCATATAAAGGTAAGTATGTAAAAATTAAATTTTGTACACAGCTTCCATCTTCATATCCACAATTTGCTTTTTTTTGTAACCTTCCGCAATATGTAAAAGACCCATACAAGAGATTTTTGGAAAATAAATTAAGAGAAAATTATAATTTTAAGGGTGTTCCAATTTCAATATACTTTAGGAAAAAATAAATTATTTATAATTTAGATTTTATTTTTTCAAGTTCATCTTTTATATTTTCAAGTTTTGATTTTATAGCTATGTATTTGTCTACATTATCTTTTTGATTACTCATACTAACTTTTGCCCCTTCAATTGTTAGTTTTTTTTCTTTTAAAAGATGATAAATTTTCTTTAAAATTTCAATATCTGCATTTGTATATTTTCTAATCCCATTGGTTTTTTTTTTAGGATTTAGTTCCTTAAATTCTTTTTCCCAAAACCTTAATAAAGAAGAATTCACGTTAAAAGCTTTGGAAACCTCACCTATATTATAATAAAGTTTTTCTTTTAAATATAATTTCATTTATCAATCAAGAGCTTCATTTTGTTGAGTTGCCTGAATTACCAAGGCATTGTATTCTTTCGGAGATAAATTACCATAATAAAAATTGATTGGATTAATTTTTTTGCCATCTTTCAAAATCTCATAATGTAAATGGGGAGCTACTGATCTCCCAGTATTTCCAACATAACCAATTAATTCTCCTCTTTTAACATTCTGACCCCTTCTAACATTATAATCATTTAAGTGGGCATATAAACTTACATATCCAAACCCATGATCAATTCTTATATGCTTACCATATCCTGCAGATCGATTATCAGCTCTTTTAACTTTACCATCTCCTGAGGCATAAACAGGTGTGCCTTTTACTGCAGAAAAATCCATTCCAAAGTGTCTTCTCATTTTTTTGGTAAAAGGGTCAGTTCTCAATCCATAACCAGAAGCAACTCTTTTTAGATCTTGGTTTTTAATTGGTTGAATTGAGGGTATTGAAGCAAGAAGTTTTTTCTTTTTTTCGCCCAATGACTCTATTTCATCTAAAGATTTAGATTGAACTACCATTTGTTTAGATAATATATCAATCTCTTTGGTAGATTTAATAATTAACTCAGAGTTATCAAATCCTTCAAGATTTTTATATCTATTAATTCCTCCAAATCCAGCCAGTCTTTTTTCTTTTGGCACAGGGCTTGCTTCAAAATAGACTCTGTAAATATTGTTATCTCTATCTTCAATATTTGATAAAACATTTTGCATTTGTTGTACCCTTCTAGAAAGAAGTTCAAACTGTAATTCATAATTTTTAACTTCTCTATCAAGTAGAAGTTCTTTAGGAGTGTTAATAAAACTGGTATTAAGTAAAATAAAGAGAACAATTACACCAAATAAAAGTGATGATGTTAAAAATAAAATTAAATTAGATATTTTAATCGAATTATTATTTTCGATAGGAATATAAGAAAGGGTTTCAGAATTATAATAATATTTAATTTTGGCCATAAAACGTTTTCTAAGAATTTTTTCTTTTCTTTTGTATTATAGAAAATCCAATAACAAATATAATAATAAATAGATTGTCAAAAATTAAATTTATTTTTGAAAATGAAATCATTTGAAATTAGAAAAAAATTTTTTGATTTTTTTGAATCAAAAGGCCATAAAATCGTTTCCTCAGCTCCTATGGTTATTAAAAATGACCCTAGTCTTATGTTTACAAATGCAGGAATGAACCAGTTTAAAGATTTTTTTCTTGGGAATGATAAATCAGACTTTTCCAGAATTGCCAATACACAAAAATGTTTAAGAGTTTCAGGAAAACATAACGATCTTGAAGAAGTAGGAATTGATACATATCATCATACTTTTTTTGAAATGTTAGGTAATTGGAGTTTTGGGGATTATTTTAAAAAAGAGGCAATTAGGTGGGCATGGGAATTATTAACTGAGGTTTATAAAATTGACTCCTCTTTACTTTATGTAACAATTTTTCAAGGTGATAATAAAGATAATCTTGACCAAGACCAAGAATCTTATTCTTATTGGAAACAAATAATACCTGAAAACAAAATTTTGTCAGGAGGTAAAAAAGATAATTTTTGGGAGATGGGTGACCAGGGGCCATGTGGGCCATGTACTGAAATCCATATTGATCTGAGATCAAGTAAAGAAAAAGCATTAGTCTCAGGGTCTGAGCTTGTAAATAAAGATCATCCTGAAGTAATTGAATTATGGAATATAGTTTTTATTGAATTTAACAGATTGGCAGATTCAAGTTTGCAAAAATTAAAACAAAAACATGTTGATACAGGTATGGGTTTTGAAAGACTTTGTATGGTCCTTCAAAATAAAAAATCTAACTACGATTCAGATATTTTTACTCTTTTAATTAAACAAATTGAAACTAAGACTAATAAAAAATACGGGAATCATGAAAAAGTCGACATTGCAATAAGGGTAATAAGTGACCACGTCAGAACTATTTTTTTTGCTATTTCTGATGGTCAGCTTCCTAATAATAATGGTCCTGGTTATGTTATCAGAAGAATATTAAGAAGAGCTGTAAGGTATTATTATACTTTTTTGGATATAAAAGAACCTTTTTTGTTTTCACTCATCAATTCTGTATCTCAAGAATTAGGTGAAACTTTTCCAGAATTATTAAAACAAGAAAGTTTTGCTAAAAGAGTCATAAAAGAAGAGGAGATTGCATTTTTAAAAACCCTAAACCAAGGTTTAACTTTATTAGATCAATTAATAGCTAGTTCAAAAATAAAAATAATTGACGGTTTTAAAGTTTTTCAATTATATGATACTTTTGGTTTTCCAAAAGATTTAACATCATTAATCTTGAGAGAGAAGGGATATTCAATTGATAACTTAGGATTTGAAAATGCTATGAAAACTCAAAAATTAAGATCTCGATCTGCTTCTAATATTGATTTGTCAGATTGGGAAGAGATTTCAGATGATAAAAATTCTATTTTTGTTGGTTATGATAATTTAAGAATTGAATGTAGAATAATTAAGTTCAGAAAGGTAAAGTCAGCTAAAGATGGCGAATTTTATCAAATTGTTTTAGATAAAACACCATTCTATCCTCAAGGAGGTGGTCAAGTAGGAGATGTAGGAGAGTTAATTCTTGAAAATGGCAATAAGATAATAATAGATAATACTGTTAAGGAAAATAATCTGATCATTCACATCACAAAAAACATCCCAATTAAATCATCATCTTATGTCATTGCTCAGGTAGACTCTGAATTTAGACTAAATATTTCTAGAAACCATACTGCAACTCACCTTTTACAACAAGCTTTAATTACTATTTTAGGTTCTCATATTGAACAAAAAGGGTCAATGATAAATTCAAAAAATTTTAGATTTGATTTTTCTCATTTTTCTAAATTATCAAAAATTCAAATAGATGAAGTTGAGAATTTTGTAAATACAAAAATTAATGAAAAACTAATTTTAGAGGAAAAAAGAAATGTCCCAATCAAAGAGGCCCTAGATAAAGGAGCTAAGGCTTTTTTTGGAGAAAAGTACGGTGATTTAGTTAGAACTATAAAATTTGGGAAATCAATTGAATTATGCGGTGGGATTCATGTCAAAAACACTTCTGATTTGTGGCATTTTAAAATTATTTCTGAAAGTTCCGTAGCTTCTGGAATTAGGAGAATTGAGGCAATTACTGGATATCATGTTTTGAAAATATTTGAAAACAAAATTAATTTAGTTGATAAGATTTCTGAAGAATTAAAATACCCTGAGAATCTTATGAAATCTATAAAGTTATTAATTCAAGAAAATTCAAATTTAAAAAATCAAATTGATACTTTAAATCAATCAAATCTTAAAAGTATTAGTGAAAAGTTGATTGATAAAAAAGATAAAATAAATGGATTTTATTCAATAATTGATAGAGTCGATTTGTCTCCAAAATTGATTAAAGATTTAATACTTGGAATAGGAAAAGGTGAAAATGATTTATTTATTCTAATAACGTCAGTTTATAAAAATAAGCCATATATTAATTGTTATATATCTAAAGATTTAGTTGCAAAAAAATCAATAAGTGCTTCTCAAATAATAAAAAAAATATCTTATTTAATTGAAGGAGGTGGAGGAGGTCAAGATTTTTATGCTAGTGCAGGAGGGAAAAAAACAGAAGATTTGAATAAAATATTAAGTGAGGTAAAAAAAATGATTGTTAATTTCAAATAAAAATTAATTTGGGTATTTATCAATTATTTGTTTTACAAAGTTATTTATTTGTTTATTCCTATCCTTCATGTAAACATTAATAAATCCATGACCAATACCTTGCCACACCAACCGCTTTGTCTTTGCGTCTATAAAATCAATTGTCAATTCACCTTTTATTCTCGAAGATGTAATTGGATAATATGAATTATAACCATAATTATAACCCCAGTAATATGGACTATAACCATAATTATAGTGTAATCCATTATTAATAATAATTTGATTAGTGGCATCAACATTGAAGTTGACTAATATGTCTGAATTTGAATTCTCTTTTATTCCTAATGAATCAAGATTTGACTTTATTGAATTAATTATGCGGTTTTTATCTAAATCTGAAATTAAAACTTGATCAATACCTGATTTATAAAAAGAAAAATTTTGGTAATTAGAAAAATCAACATTTCTATCAAAATCAGAAAAAACTCTAATAGAATTACAATTTAAAATAATTAATAAGAGGAAAGGGTAAATTATAAATCTCATAATTTAAATATAAATTTAAGTTTTTTCGCGTGTGATTGTAAATTACAAAAAAAAATATTTTTTTAGCATAGTTTTAAATTATTTTAAAATTAAATTTATAACTGTTTTTAGCTTTAAATGGATTTAAATATTAATCATTCGATTCCCAATCAATTTTTAATAAAGATCAAAGATTTTACCATTACTATTAAA
>CESO01091768.1_pt1 | contig 18780 bp, 20 predicted proteins | sample 356341 | NCBI WGS metagenome assembly CESO01 (sample SAMEA2621812, study PRJEB7988) | marine metagenome | biome: marine biome (ENVO:00000447); feature: deep chlorophyll maximum layer (ENVO:xxxxxxxx); material: "saline water (ENVO:00002010), including plankton (ENVO:xxxxxxxx)" | depth 35 m
ATTTACGGATGCTAAAAGAACAGCGATTAATCCCATTGTGCTAGATAAATCAATAATACCTTTACTAGCTACTGCGGCAATAAGGCCTCCAACGATGATTACTGATGATATTGCATTTGTTACAGCTAATAGAGGCGAATGCAATGCAGGAGTAACACCCCATACAACATAAAATCCTACAAAAACTGATAATACAAAAATTGAAAACAAACTTAAAAAATCCATTATGAAACTCCTTTAACGATTTCACTTACGATACTGCCATCTTTAGTAACTAAAGTATTTTTTACTGTCTCATCTTCCCAATCAAGCTCTAATTTTTTTGTTTCACTATTTACATGCGGGGAAAGAAAGTTGAGTAAATTTTTTGCAAACAAAGTACTTGCGTCTTTTGGTAACTCACCAGGTAAATTATCAAATCCAACAATCTTCACTCCGTCAGCATTAAAAATTTCGTTTCTCTTGGTCAACTCGCAGTTACCGCCCATTTCTGCAGCCAAATCAACTACAACTGATCCTGTTCTCATTGAGCTTACCATCTCAGCTGTTACTAATTTTGGAGCGGGTCTTCCAGGTATTAAAGCAGTTGTAATTACAATATCTTGGTCTTTGATGTGCTTTTTAATAACTTCTTGTTCTTTTTTCTTATATTCTTCAGTCATTTCTTTAGCATAACCACCAGATGTTTCTGCTTCTTTCATAGCCTCTTCATCTACAATAAGAAATTTTCCGCCTAAACTCTCAACCTGCTCTTTTGTTGCTGCTCTTACATCATAAGCTGTAACAATCGCCCCCATTCTTTTTGCGGTTGCAATTGCTTGTAATCCTGCGACACCAACACCCATTATAAAAACTTTTGCTGGAGCTACAGTTCCTGCAGCTGTCATCATCATTGGAAATGCGCTATTAAAACTACTTGCTCCTTTAATTACCGCCTGATAACCAGATAAATTTGACTGTGATGATAATACATCCATAGACTGTGCTCTTGTAATTCTTGGCATTAAATCCATTGCAAAAGTTGTTAATGAAGCTTTTGCATATTCTTCGGAATCTTTCTTTGAAACTAAAGCAGACATATGAGAAAGCACCATAGCATCTTTTTTACACATTGCGATTTCATTTATTTCATCATTTGATGTCATTAAACGCTGTATTTTAAATACTATATCTGCATCACTTAGTGTGGATTTTGTATCAGAAGCAATATTAGCTCCTGAATCTTTAAATATTTCGTCTGTAAAACCAGAATTAATTCCTGCTCCGCTTTCTACTGTTACATCAAAGCCCATTGCAGTAAATTTTTTAACTACTTCTGGAGAAGCCGCAACTCTTGTCTCTCCAGCCCTGTTTTCTTTTGGAATTGAAATTTTCATGTTATTACCGTTTGTTTTTAATAATTATTTGAACTGATGGTACGACAATATATTCTAATATTCAGGAATACTCAAGAAAAAATACCCAAAATGGGCTATAAAATTAGTAAATTTTACAAAAACCTTTCTTTTTAATGGATATTTTCCTGATTATATTCTTCTATTTTATCAGTTTCAGCGTTTGTGCTTTTCTCATCAATTTCAGTTGTTTCTAATAATCCAAGCTGGCGCTTTTCTTGCTCTGTAAGCTCTATTATATCATCTAATTTTGGTAATTGACTTAAAGAAACCAAGTTATGAGAGTTAAGAAACTCTTTTGTTGTTCCAAAAATTGCTGGCTTACCAGGTACATCTTTGTACCCCAAAATTTTTATCCATTCTCTTTCTAGAAGTGTTTTTATTATATTACTGCTAACGCTTACTCCTCTTACAGACTCAATTTCTGTTCTAGTAATCGGCTGTTTGTATATTATTAACGCCAATGTTTCCATTAAGGCTCTAGAGTATTTCTGGGGCTTTTCTGGATAGAACTTAGAAACCCACTCATTACAATCTTCTGACACTTGGAATCTAAATCCTGTTGATACCTTTTTTAGCATAACCCCGCTATTAATATACTTATCTTGAATTTCATTAATTGACTCTTCAATAATTTTAATAGAAATATTTTCCTCTTCAAAAAAATTTCTAATTTCTTTTAATGAAATTGGAGAAGAAGATGAAAACAACAGAGCTTCAATAATTTTTTTTATTTCATTTTTTTCCAAAATATCACCTCAAACTTATTTTTTAATTATTTAAGTTTTACAAAAATCGTTGAATTATTATTTGCTTGCACACAATCAATTAATGCAAGCTTAATTAATTCTAAAATCGCAAGAAAAGAAACTATTAATCCTGATTTTCCTTCTTTAGCATCCAACAATATCTTAAAGTCAATATAATCATCATTATCAAGTACATTTAAAATTTTTGTCATTTTTTCTCTAACTGATAAAAATTCTTTCTTTACATCATGAGGGGTTAAAAATTTTGTTTGCTCCATTAATTTATGAAAAACAATTACAAGTTTTTCTAGATCAATTTGCTGATATATTTCTTCTTTTTTTACGGTTTCGTATTGAATTTTTTCTATCAAATAAAAATCTCTATCAACTCTTGGTATAGCTTCTATATTATGACTAGCTTTTTTATATCTTTCGTACTCCTGAAGCCTTCTTATTAATTCAGCTCTTGGATCATCTTCCTCATCTCCATTTTCATCGATTACTGGTAATAATAATTTTGATTTTATTTCTGCTAAAGTCGCAGCCATAAGCATGTATTCTGCAGCTAATTCAAGTTTCAGCTCATGCATGAGATCAATATACTGAATATATTGCTCTGTTATCTTAGCTATTGGCAACTCGAGAATATCAAGGTTTTGACTCTTTATTAAGTACAGAAGAAGATCTAAAGGCCCCTCAAATGACTCAAGGACGACTTCTAATGCATCCGGTGGCAGATACAAATCCTTTGGTATGTTTAAATATGGCTCTCCTTTTACATAAGCTAGAGGGATATTGATTTTTTCTAAATCTTTTGGCTCCTCAGTTTTAATCACCATATATCCAGAATGTATTAATTGTAGTTAATATATTATATCATCATATAGTGTGAACTTAACACTTTTCTAATTTATTTGAGGTCTTATTTTGAAAGCATTTATTGATTTTATTCCTGTCTTTTTATTTTTTATTTCATATGTTTTTTATACTGATATACCAATAAGTTACATCAATGATATAAATAATATTTTAAATACTGATTTAAGCGAAAAGAAATCAAGTGGTATATTTTTTGCAACTTTAGTCCTAATGATTACTTATTCACTTCAATTTTTTATTCTTTTCTTATTCAAGCAAGCAAAAAAAATACATTATGTAACACTAGGAATAATATTAATTGCCGGCTTAAGCACATTGTATTTTAAAAATCCTTTTTTTATTAAGATTAAGCCATCAATTGTATACTGGGGTTTTGCGCTTTTTTTCATTTTTAATGAATTTTTTAGAAAAGAAAATATGATAAAAACACTTCTTCAAGAACAAATAAATCTTGATAAAAGTCAATGGAAGATACTTTCAAATTCATGGATTGTTTTTTTTATAGTGTGTGGCCTATTAAATTTGTACGTAGCAAATTACTATTCCGAAGAAAAATGGGTTGAGTTTAAATTTTATATTTTAGGAATAGCGCTTCCGATAGCATTCATTATATTAAATGGAATATATGTAGGAATAAATGCAAAAAAATAAAATTGAGGAGATTATTCTTCTAAATCAGAAGTAAGATCAGAATCTTTAATATTTCCGTCTGAAATCTCAAATTCTCTTTCCTCGAGATAAGCATCTCTATATAAAGTATATTTATCTTTAGAGATTTCGCCAGCGATATCTTCTTTGGCTAATAAATTTGATCTTGAATCAACTGTATTCACACCGACCATTATATTTCTAAATGACACATCATCAAGCCATGCTAAAGGGTTCAAATACATTGATACAATTCTTCCAGGCATATCTCTTAAACTACTTGATCCTAAAAGAGGTAAAACTATATATGGGCCAGGTCCGGAGCCAAATTTACCAAGAGTTTGCCCTAAGTCCTCGGGAGCATGTTTAAGCCCAATATAAGAGGCTACATCTATTAATCCACCAATACCAACTGTTGAATTAATTGCTAATCTTCCTACAGATGTTGCAAATTGTTGTGACTTACCTTGGAGTAAATTATTTATAGCATTATCAATTTCATTAAGATTAGAGAAGAAGTTAGTTACACTGTCTTTAATTGGCTCAGGTGTTACTGCTTCATAGCCTTTCGCCAAAGGTTTTAAGAATACTGCGTCGACGCCATCGTTAAAAGCAAAAACAGGTTTGTTGACAGCTTGCCATGGGTCAGCCAATGAGTTGCTTGTATATGAAGCGCAACCGCTTAATACTAAAGACATGAACCCAACAACTAAAATCTTAAAATTCCTCATTTCGTCTCCTATATTATTATGCTATGTAAGACTCCTCAATCTTACTTCCTATTATGATATGCCTGATAGAAAAATAAGTACAGTATTACTTTTTCGACCTATTTTTTAATCTTAACGCATTCAAGGCTATAAATCCTTGAGCATCTTTATGGTTATAAGCACCCTCATCATCATCAAAAGTTGCTAAGTTTGAGTTATACAAACTATCATTTTCTGATTTTCTTCCATTTATAATTATATTACCCTTATAGAGAGAGAGCTTAACAAAACCATTTACAACTTTTTGAGTTTCATCTATGAGTTTCTGTATATTTTCTCTTTCAGGGCTCCACCAGAAACCGTTATAAATAATATTTGCATACTTTGGCATTAATTCAGTTTTCAAATGTGCCACTTCTCTGTCTAATGTTATAGACTCAATTGCTCTTCTAGCTTGTAAAATAATTGTTCCGCCTGGCGTCTCGTAACAGCCTCTTGATTTCATTCCTACAAATCTATTTTCAACTATATCTAGTCTACCAATAGCGTGTTTTGCTCCTAAATCGTTCAGAGATTCCAAAATATTTGCAGGCGACATTTTGTTACCGTTTAATGCAATTGGATCTCCTTGAAAAAATTCAATTTCTAATTCTTCAGCTTCGTCTGGCGCATTTTTTGGTGAAGACGTCCATCTCCACATATCTTCAGGTGGTGACGACCATGGATTTTCTAACACTTTTCCTTCATAAGATATGTGTAATAAGTTGGCATCCATTGAATATGGTGGTGTATTTTTTTTATCCATATCTACTGGAATATTATTTGCGGCTGCATAAGATAATAATTTATCTCTTGAATTTAAATCCCACTCTCTCCAAGGCGCAATAATATTTATATTAGGGTTTAATGAATATGCTGCTAGCTCAAATCTGACCTGATCATTTCCCTTGCCAGTTGCTCCATGAGATATTGCATCGGCATCACATTCTTTTGCAACTTCAATTAATTTTTTTGATATTAAAGGTCTAGCTATAGCAGTTCCTAATAGATACTGCTCTTCATATAGTGTATTTCCTCTGAACATTGGGAAGATATATTCCTTGGTAAATTCTTCTTTCAAATCATCAAGAAAAATTTGGTTAACACCCAATTCCTTTGCTCTTTTTTTTGCAGAATCTATTTCACCTTTCTGGCCTAAATCTGCAGTGTATGTTATCACCTCACATTTATAATTCTCTTGAAGCCACTTAACGATAATCGAAGTATCTAAGCCACCAGAATAAGCCAATACTACTTTTTTAATATTATTTTTATTCATACTTTTTTTAAGAAGTTGCCTCATCTATCATTTTTTTCAATTCTCCTTTTTCATGGAGCTCCAAAGTAATATCACATCCGCCAATCAATTCTCCACTAATATAAACTTGTGGAAATGTTGGCCAATCGGCAAATTTCGGGAGATTTTGAAAAATCTCAGGGTCCATCAATATATTTACGTATGCAAACTCAACCCCACATTGTTTTAATGCTTCAGCTGTTCTGCTTGAAAAGCCACATTGAGGCATCTGAGGTGTGCCTTTCATATAAATAATTACCTTGTTGTTTTCTACCTGCTCTTTTATTCTATCTAAAACATCCATAAAATGATTTCTCCTTAAAAAAACTAAAAATTAGTACAAATTCTTTTGCAACCATAGCTCGGTTGCTGCAGCATGCCAAAGCTTATTTCCATCAATCGCAGTTTTATGCTCATTTGGTTGCTTTAACAATTTATCTATATAATCTTTATTATATAGATTTCTATTATAACATTCACTAGAGTTAAGAATATCATAAACAAAATCATAATATTCACCTCTAATAAACTTTAATGCAGGCATTGGGAAATAGCCTTTTTTTCTTGAGATAATTTCATTAGGTAGCAGATTATCAGAGATATCTTTTAAAAGTTTTTTTCCATTCCTTTTAAGATGCATATTTGCATCTATATTTGAAGATAGCTCAATTAATTTATGATCTAAAAATGGAACCCTTGCTTCCAAACCCCAGGCCATTGTCATATTATCCACCCTTTTTACAGGATCATCTACAACCAATGTTGTGATATCAAAATTTAGGACGTTCCTCAATAAACTTTTTGAACCAATATCTTTAAAATTTTTTTCTATCATTTTTAAAGAAAAATCTTCATCAAAATTTATATTTAAAAAACTTTTCATCTCATCATTACTTCTATCAAAATAATGTTTTGCAAAATTTTTATGATGATTTTTCTCTAAAGCAATATTTTGATACCAAAAATATCCAGCAAACGCTTCATCAGCACCCTGGCCAGATAACACCACCTTCACTTCTTTGCTTACCAATTCAGAAAGCATAAAAAAAGCAATTGCATCCTGTGCCACCATCGGTTCAGACATAGACTTAAAAGCATCTGGTAATTTATGTAACACGGAATCATTATTAATTATAAATTTTTTATGATTTGTATTAAATTTTTCTACTACTTGATCTGAAAAATAAAACTCACTTCCTTTTTCTTCTTGGTCATCATCAAAACCAATACTATACGTTTTTAAATTAGGGAATTTATCTTTTGCTAAAGCGACAATTAGACTTGAATCCAAACCACCTGATAATAGAACGCCAACATCTGTATCTGATGCTGACAATCTCTTGTCAATTGATTCTTTTAAAGTTTTTTTTGTAAGATATAAAGCTTCTTTTTCGTCTGTAATATAATTATTTTTGTTTAAATTATCTAAGCTCCAATATTTTTTAAATAAGATTTTTTTATTTTCATCAATGGTCAAATAATGACCTGGTGGTACTTTTTTTATATTCTTAAAAATTGTATTAGGTGCAGGTACTACAGCATGAAGTGTAAAATGCATATGTAAAGATTCTGGGTCCAATTGAAGATCAATATCTTTTTTTACAATAATTGATTGCAAGGTTGAGCCAAACCTAAAAAAATTTTTTTCATCAGCATAATATAAAGGTTTAACGCCAAATCTATCCCTTGCTAAAAAAAGTTTTCTTTCTCTGTTATCCCAAATTGCTATTGCAAAGTCTCCCTCAAATCTACTCAAAGATTCAGGCCCCCATTCTTTATAAGATTTTAGAACAACTTCTGTGTCACCATTTGTCTTAAACGAGTGTCCAATTTTTATAAGTTCAGCTCTTAATTCAATATAATTATATATACAACCATTATAAACCATGCTTAATTCCGCTTCGTCGTCTTCAAATGGTTGATTAGAGGCACTTGATAAATCAATTATTGATAGCCTTGAATGCCCAAGAATAATATGATCTTTAACGACAAAACCCGAATAATCTGGACCCCTTGACTTTATTTTATCCAAGAGTAATTCAAAATTATCCTTTGAAGGTTTTTCATTAAAAAGATACTCGCCTACTATTCCGCACATTGTATAATTATAACAACATTATTTATAAAAATTCACATGAAAACAGAATTGTTAAAAAATAAAATTATTGAATGGAGCGAAGAATTAGGTTTTGATGGTATTGGTTTTACAGATATACATCTTAAAGAAGATGAGGCGCATTTATTAAATTGGCTTAAAAATAAATTCCATGGGGAAATGTACTACATGGAAAAACATGGGACAAAAAGGTCGCGCCCAGATAAATTAATGCCAGGAGCTATAAGAGTAATATCGTTTAGAATGAATTATTTAAACAATAATACCTACGAATCTGAAAAGGTTTTAAATAATAAAAACTTAGCATATATCTCAAGGTATGCTTTGGGAAATGACTATCATTCAGAGATGAGAAATCGTCTTCATATAATTGCAAAAAAAATCAATAATGAAATAAAAGATTTTAAATATAGAGCCTTTGTAGATTCAGCACCAGTATTAGAAAAAGCAATAGCTCAAAAAGCAGGTTTAGGCTGGATTGGAAAAAATACTCTTTTAATAAATAAAAAAAATGGCTCATATTTTTTTTTAGGAGAAATATATACAAACATTGATTTTGAAACTGATGAAAAGTCAGAAAGTTATTGTGGAGATTGCAATAAATGCATCACAACCTGCCCGACAAATGCAATTATAGCCCCTCATGTGCTTGATGCAAAAAAATGTATAGCGTATTTAACAATCGAACTTAAGGGCACCATACCAAAAAAATACAGAGATAGTATAGGAAATAGAGTTTTTGGGTGCGATGATTGTCAAATTGTATGCCCATGGAATAGATTTAGTTCAGAAACAAAGATCGAGGAATTTGGTCATAACAATAAACTTGATTCCGCTTCTTTAATTAGTTTATTTAATTGGAGCGAAAAAGAATTCAAAGAAAATACAAAAAATACACCTATTAACAGGATATCTTATTTTCAGTGGCTCAGAAATATATCAATAGGTTTAGGTAACTCAAATAAAAGTGTTGATGTGCTTGACTGCCTTGAAAAGAAAAAAAATATTTCAAACGATTCTTTATTGATTGAACATATTGATTGGGCTATAAGTAAACAAAAAAAAATTAACTAAGGTATTTCTTAATCAAAACATCTTTTTGCTTTTTATTTTTCATTTTAGAATTTTTTATACTTTTATATATATCATTTGCTTTAATTTTTCCAATTTCTACTGCCCATTGATCAAAAGAATTTACATTCGATAAAAGGCCTAAAATATAAGTTTTATGCTCATAAAAAGATAATAGAATGCCAAGTGTTTCAGGAGACATATCCTTTAAAAGTATAGCATTGGTTGGCTTATTACCCTTTAACATTAGATTTTTAACAACAAGTTTTTTATCTAAATCTAAAGTCGAAAACTTATGATCATAAAGCTTTAAAGCTTCTTCTTTTGTAAAGCCATTATTTAATATTTCAATATGGCTTAGATAATTTGAAAATAATTTATCATGATTATCTTGACTGCCAGAATCAGTTTTGCATGAAATTATAAAATCCGATGGAATAAAAGTTTTTCCTTGATGAAGTAACTGATAAAAAGAATGCTGTGAGCAATTGCCTGTTGCACCCCAAATTATGTTCCCACTTATATTTTTAAGATTTTTTCCATTTTTATCTACAGATTTTCCATTACTCTCCATCTCTAATTGCTGTAAATGCTCTTTAAGAAATCTCAACCTATAGTTATATGGCAATACTAAATGAGTTTGAGCATAAAAGAATCTTGTGTAATAAAAAGATAAAAGCGCCATTATTACAGGAATATTTTTATCATAATCCTTTTGAGTAAAATGCTTATCTCCTATTCTTGCACCCTCTAAAAACTTAGAAAAATTACTATACCCAACCGCAATAATTAAGCCAATGCTTACTCCGGTCCACAAAGAATACCTACCGCCAATCCAATCCCATAGCTTTATAATACAGTCTTTTTTGATTCCAAATTTTAAAGCAGAATTATAATTTTCTGTAACGGCTATAAAATTTTTCATAATATCTTTATTAGTGTTATTTTTTCTGAGCCATTTTTTTACTTTTCTTGCATTTTCAAGAGTTTCAACCGTTTTAAAACTTTTAGATACTAAAATAAATAAAGTTGTGTCCTTATTTAAGTTTAATAATATGTCGTTTGATTCGGTAGAATCTAAGTTTGAAATAAAATGTAAATTAATATTTTTAGCAGAATAGTTTTTTAATGACTCATATATCATTTTTATACCATAATAAGAACCTCCAGTTCCTATTGAAACCACATCTGTAAAATTTTTATTTTTAAAAGATTTTCTTTTTCCAGAATTTATTTCATTTGAAATTTTTTTTAATAATGCTTTATGTTTTTTTATGTCTTCTTTTGTATCACGATCTAATTTATAAAAAGTTCCTCGCATTGCTGGATGCAAAGCTTGGCGTTTTTCTGAGATATTTACTATTTCTCCAGAACATAAGCTTTTAAAATTTCCTTTTACATCTATTATTTCGACAAGTTTTGTTAAATTTTTAATAGTTTTTGAATCTATTATATTTCTTGAGTAATCAAAAAAAATATTTTCTGTGTCTATATTAAAAATTTCTCTAGAATTTTTTTTTTTTAATTTATCACTAGCTTTCGTGCATCGTAATGCGTCTTTTTTTATTTTTTGAATTTGAGATAAGAAAATTTTATTCATTTTTCTTAAGAAGTATTTATACAAGCTGCATTGCTATACTTGCTGTTTTCTTAATGATGTTATTGTTAGTATCAAAATATACTAATACTGGCTTATGATTTTTTACTTGATTCTCCGGAACATCTATATATGAACATATAACTAATTTATCTCCTGGATTAGCTTTGTGTGCAGCTGCCCCATTTACAGATATTATTCCGCTGCCAGGCTGAGCTAAGATTGTATAAGTAGAAAACCTTTCTCCATTTGTAACATTATAGATATCTATTTTTTCGTATTCATGTATTGAAGCCTCAGCAAGAATATCACTGTCAATGGCGCAGGACCCGTCATAATCTAATTCCGAGTGAGTTACATGAGCACCATGCAATTTTGATTTTAGAAAAGTGAGCGTCATATTTTTACCTTTATGCAATTAAGTTAAATTCTTATAAATTTGTCTTAGATTTTACAATAATGTTATCTATTAGCCTTACATTACCCAAATATCCAGCTATAAGTGCTATTAGATCATTATCATTTGCTTGCTGCAATGTTTTTAAATCTCTGAATGTAAAATATTCAATCTCAATGGGTAATTGCTCAAAAATTTCGTAAATTTTATCTTTTATTTGATCTAATGGGACGTTATCTGCATAAAGTATTGCTGATAACTGTAAAGCCTTATAAATTTCAGAAGCCATTTTTTTTTGTTCTGCAGTTAATAAACTGTTTCTTGAGCTTAAAGCCAATCCACTCCCTTTCTCTCGAATCGTTGGAGATGTGATAATTTTAATATTATAATTATATATTTCAATCAACTCTTTTATAACAAAAATTTGTTGATAGTCTTTTTCGCCAAGGATTATATTTTTTGGGTTAACGATTTGAAATAATCTATGAACAATATCCATGACAGCAAGAAAATGTCCTTTTCTATACTTTCCACAAAGATCATTTGTTAAATACTTTGGCTCAAATTTCGCATCAAAAGGGCTAGAATTATTTTCTATATCATCTTTGCATGGATTTAATAAATAGTTAACACCCGCTTTTTCAAGCTTATAGATATCTTCATCTAGTGTTATTGGGTAAGAATCAAAATCTTTTTTGTTTGTAAATTGGTTTTTATTTACGTATATACTCACGCATATATTTTTAGAATTTTTTTTTGCTGTATTAATTAAAGATAAATGCCCCTCGTGAAGATTTCCCATAGTAGGTACAAATGATTCAATATCTAATTGTGAATTACAAAATTCATTAATTGAGTTAAAAATTTTCATTAATTTTTTATATTTTTAACATAATTATAAAATTCTTTAATAGCATCTTTTATGCTTATAGAGCCTGTCAAATAATTCTTAGAAAATTTTGGGGGGTTGCTAGATATACCAATTACGTCATAAAGGACTTGAACCTGGCCATCGCAAAATTTCCCAGAACCAATTCCTATAACAGGCACTTTTAAAGTATCAGAAATTAATTTAGATAATTTCTCATCAACACATTCTAGTAGAATTAGATCTACGCCTAAATTATCCAATAAAATTGCTTGCTCTAGAATACTATTATATTCATTTGAACTTTTTCCATAAACTTTAACATCTTCCTTACTTAAAGCATATTGAGGCAAATATCCTAAGTGACAACAAACTGGAATTTCTTTAGAAATTAATTTTTTTACAACATCTATGTGATCTTTTTTAAACTCTATTTTTACAATATCTGCATCACAGTCTAATAATTTTGTAGCATTTTTAATAGCTATTGCTGAATCTTCATAAGAGTCTTTTGGCATATCCGACATTAAAATAAAATTATTTTTATTTTTTGCAACACATGATGTGTGATAAATGGACTCATTTAGTGTGACGTTATGGGTATTATGATCACCCATGATTACCATTCCCAAAGAATCTCCTACAAGGACTATATCAATATTTAATTCATCTAATATTTTACTAAACGAGGCATCATAACAAGTAACGCAAGCGATCTGTTCTTGTTTTTTTTTAAATTCTAAAAGTTTTCTTCTAATTTTACTCATTTATTATACTAGCCATAGGATTAAAATAATGCTTACCTTTATCTATAGAATAAATTTTTTCTAATAAATTTTGATAATCTACTTTGTTGTTTACAAAATCAATATCCTCTGCATTAACTATTAGCAAAGGAGACCCTTCATAGTTATTAAAAAATTTTAAATACATTGAGTTTAGTTTTTCAAGATAGCTATCTGTAATATATTTTTCAAAGCTCCTTCCTCTTTTTTTTATTCTTTTAATTAATATATCAATTGGTGCTTGCAAATAAATTAAAAGATCTGGCTTTGGTATATCTACAGTCATATAAGAATATAATTGATCATATAAGTCGTACTCTTCGTTATTAAGTGTGACTTGTGCAAATAGCCTATCTTTTTGAAGCATAAAATCTGAAACTCTTGTTTTATCGAAGATATCTTGCTGTTTTAACGCTTGAACCTGCCTTGTTCTTGTTAATAAGAAATAAAGTTGCGTTTGCAAAGATACTTCTCTCTGGTTTTTATAGAATTTTGACAAAAAGGGATTATCGTCAACATTTTCCAATATTAAGTCTGCATCCCATTCTAAAGATAGTTTATTTGCTAGACTGGTTTTTCCGACGCCTATAGGCCCCTCAATTACAATATATTTAGAAGTAATGTCTTTCATTTTTTTTCAATTTTTTTTATATCGTTATACAAACAATTATTTATTAAATCTTTAGCAAATCCTTGATTTGGTATATTTATGTCCGGAGTTATATCTATCAAAGGCAATAATACAAAGGCTCTTTGATATGCATTACTGTGCGGTATTGTCAAAATATCAGATTCGTAAGTTAAGTCACCGTAAACAATGATATCAAGATCAATTATTCTCTCAGACCATCTTGTCGAACTTTTTACTCTCCCCATTGAAGATTCAATATCTTTTAATGATGATAATATAACTTCTGGTGATTCACCACTTTTAAACATAGCTACAATATTTATATAATTGTTCTGATTTTGCGGTCCCATTGGAGCGCTTTCATAGAAGTTAGATATTTTCATACTATCAAAATTATCTAAATGAGAAAGAGCTTCAATTGCCCTTTCAATTTGAACAAAAGGTTCATTTAGATTACTTCCTACACCAATATATAAATCTTTAATATTTTCTTTTATTTCTTCTGTCATTAAAGTTTCTGCCTTTATCTCTCTTTTTATTTACTACATTTTTTTGAATCTCATACCAATGATCTGCAAATCTTTTTAGATCGTCATTTATTAAGGACCTAATATAAAAAAAATCATATGCCGCTCTAAATTTACTAAAGCCAGTTAGATAACTAGCATTTCTTTTACTTAAATTTAAAAAACTACTTTGTAAAGACCATATAGAAAAGATGGTTGACTGAAAAAAATCTGGTATCGCAATAAATTTTGACTGATCATGGATAACTTTTTTAAATAGTTCATCCATAGTTTTTGAATTTGAAAAATTCTCTTCTAATTCTTGAAAATACGGCCAAAGGAAGACTGCATATATAAATGATGGATTCACATGCAGACCATCATTAATTCGAGAATCAGTATTTTTTATAGCTGCAATTATAAAGTCGTTGTAAATTTCATTGTTTAATAAAATTTTGTATGTAAATGGAAACAAATATTTTAATAAATCTAATTCTCTCAATTTTTTATAGCCATCTACCCCACTTCCTGAATGCATAATTTTTAATATTTCATCAAATAATCTATATGGAGAAACATCATTAATCATGTGTGACATTTTCAAAATTGCTTCTTTGCATTCTTTTGTTAATTTTAAATTAAGTTTAGATTCAAACCGAACAGCTCTTAGCATTCTGACAGGGTCTTCTTGATAGCTAATTGATGGCTTTTTTATCAACCTTAGTTTTTTTTGGTTTATATCATTCAATCCATTTACATAGTCATGAAGAATCTGACTATCCAAATCCAGATATAACGAATTAATTGTAAAGTCTCTTCTAAAAGCGTCCTGACTTATACTTCCATATATATTATCTCTTTTAATCATACCTTTTACTTTCTTGAATTTTTTTTGGTTAATCTTATTTTTTACATCAGATCTAAATGTACTTACCTCAAAATATTTTTTTTCTGAAACATAAACATGAACTATTTTAAATCTCCTGCCAATAATTTTTGCATGTTTAAATAATTTACAAATCTCAGAAGGGCTAGCATCTGTTGCTATATCAAAATCTTTTGGTGCTTTTCCAAGAAGGATATCTCTTATGCAGCCGCCAACTACAAATGCCTGATAACCGTTATTAATTAAAGAGTCTGAAATCAAGTAGACATCAGGATCAATGTCTTTCTTGAAAATTCCATGATCTTCTTTGGGGTATTGTTCTAAATGCTTTGTCATATTTTCATAAAAATAATTATGTCATATGATATATCAAATATCAGCACATATCACTTTAAGAATACTTTTTCAAAATACTATAGAAAATCTTTTGTAAGCTCTGATCTAACCCTCTCGTGCAATATACATGATGATTCATATTCTCTATGATTTACACCAATTGAAACAGGACTACCTTCTTTAAAATCTTTAATTTGATTTTTATCAAATTCCCATCTTAAAAAATGAACTGCAGAAGTTTTTGTTTCGTCTTCTCTTTCCAAATCCTCGTCTGCTATTGGATAAACAGGTTCACTGTTTCCAATTTTTATCCAAATATTTTTCTCAACCCCTTTTAGTTTTTGTAATTTTTCTTTTCTTTCTAAAATGTCAGTATATTCAATTAACATTGTAGCCTTAAGATTATTCCCATCAGGTATTAAAGGATTATATGTATCTAATTCATCTTGAATTAATTCTGCTTCAAATATTTTTTCTATTCTAAGCATCTCTTGAATTTGATATTTTATTGTTAAGGAATTCTCAAAAAGTAAATTTATATTTGAGCCTAATAAAATTGATCTATTTTTTTTTATATCTAATACTTCTTGTTTAAAATTTTTCCTAGCGATAGAGTATTCTTCGAGTTTATATAAATCATCTTTTTTTAACATAGTATTTCTCCAGATCTTTTAAATTTCATATGCAGATTTAAGTATTGAAATTGGATGAAGCTTTATATCAATTGTATTACTATTCAATTCATTACCAATATGTTTTGCGGCCATGGGGCAATCGCTAGTAAATATTTTATAATTATCTTTTTTTATTTTTGAAATTATAGGCTTTCTGATCTTCACAGAATTCTCAAATGATTCTAATTTTATTGCGTACGTTCCATCATGTCCTGAGCATCTCTCAATCATAGTAATTTCAGAGTCTGGTATCTTTGATAATATTGATTTTGTTTTAGGACCAAAATTTTGTACTCTTTGATGACATGCAGTTTGATAAACTATCTTTCCAGATGATTTTTTAAAATTATTATTAAATAAACCTTCTTCGTCACGTAAATTTAGGTACTCAAATGGGTCAAATATATTTCTTTGAACAAGTTCCACGTCTTTGTCATCTGGAAATAACAGTGGCAGTTCTTGCTTAAACATTAATACACATGATGGTACTGGTGAAACAATATCATACCCATTTTTTATAGCTTCCACTAAATTGGGAATATTTTTATTCTTTAACTCTTCTACAGATTTTAAATCACCGAGTTCTAACTTTGGCATTCCGCAGCAATTTTCTCTTTCTAAAACTTCTGTTTTAATATTATTGTGCGTAAATACTTTTATTAAATCTTCTGCTATATCAGGAGTACTACTTTTACAATAGCATGAAGCAAATAGTTTTACTTTTCCTTTGGTTTTATTTGTACAAGTAATATTGATTTTTGATTTTTTATTTATTAAATTTGATATCCTTTGCAAATTATTAGATACCATTTTTGGGAGATCAGCACTTCTATGTATTTTTAAATTTTTCTCTAAAAAAATTCTTGCGATTTTTATCGAAAATAAATAATTTATAAAATTTGAAATTATAGGTTTTGATAGGATCCTGAATACAGTATCTGTTGAACTAAGGATGTAATTTCTTAATTTAATTATTTTTCTAGTATCTTTTTGTTGATTTCTAAATTTTTCAGCTTTTGCCCTTAACATTAAATGTGGAAAATCTATTGCCCATTCATGTGGCGGCACATATGGACATTTTGTTTGGTAACATAAATCACATAAATAACATTCGTTTACAACCTTTTCAAAATCCTTTTGATCTACAGATTCTAAGTCAAAGTTTTTTGACTCATCAATTAAATCAAATAACGTTGGAAATGCTTGGCATAAGCTCACACACCTTCTGCAGCCATGACAAGCTTCAAATACTCGGGTCAACTCAGCATTAATTAATTCTTTATTAAAAAAATCTGCTTCTTTCCATCTTATTGCATGTCTTGTTGGCGCAGATAAGCCACCTTCTGTAAAACTTACAGCCATTTTTTCTCCACTCTTTATAATTAATATAAGAAACATCCATGTTTCTTTAATATTTAAACTAAGCTACTTCGTCTAATGCCTTTTGGAATCTATTAGCGTGAGACCTTTCGGCTTTTGCTAAAGTTTCAAACCAATCAGCTATTTCATCAAAGCCTTCATCTCTTGCTGATTTAGCCATTCCTGGGTACATATCTGTATACTCATGTGTCTCACCTGCAATAGCTGTTTCTAAATTAGCTATTGTATCCCCAAAAGGTTTTCCTGTAGCAGGATCACCACAATCCTCAAGATACTCTAAGTGTCCGTGAGCATGGCCTGTTTCTCCTTCTGCAGTTGATCTAAATACAGCTGCAACATCGTTATATCCCTCTACATCTGCTTTTGCTGCAAAATAAAGATATCTCCTGTTAGCTTGTGACTCACCTGCAAATGCATCTTGCAAGTTCTTTTCTGTTTTTGAACCTTTTAAATCCATGATTTTCTCCTAAAATTTATAAACTTCATCTTCGATTATCCATCTAATACTTATTGAAACAATAAGTTTAAAGCTATATTATATATAGAAAATATCTATTAATAAAAATTTAAGATAAGATTTACAAATATATGAATATTAGAGATCTAGAATATTTAATTGCAGTTGCAAAGCACAATAGCTTTATTAAAGCTTCGGAAGAATGTCATGTATCTCAGCCCACATTAAGCGGCCAGATAAAAAAATTAGAAGATAATCTTGGAGCACAAATTTTTGAAAGAACAACAAAAAGAGTTTCTGTTACAAATTTTGGTAAGGAAATTATAAAAAAAGCTAAAACAATTATCGACAAAACCGATGAAATAAAAAATTTATCGTCTGATTATAAAAATCCCTGGCACCAACCTATTAAAATCGGAGTTATACCATCATTAGGCCCATACTTAATACCCAACTTTCTTGTAAATTTAAGAAAAAATAATAAAAATTCTAAAATTTATATTGATGAAGATATTACAGAAAATATTACTGAAAAACTTGACAGCAGAGAACTAGATGCAATTTTATTGGCAACAGATATTGATAAAGAAAAATTTGAACAAATAGAACTATTTGAAGAACCATTTTGGGTAGCTTACACAAAAAATAATAAGCTTGATGAACTCGATGAAATAAAAACAGGTGATTTAGATTTAAATCATTTATTGCTATTGTCTGATGGACATTGTCTAAGAGACCAAATTATGGAAATTTGGGAAGCATATGATAAGAATAATAATATTTTATCTGAATATGACACTAAAGCATCGAGCTTAGAAACACTTATTAATTTAGTAGCAGTAGGTGAAGGTTTCACATTTGTTCCGGCATTAGCATTACAATCAGCATGGACGACTGACAAAGGAATACAAGTTAGAAAGTTGAAACATAAAAAAGCGTATCGAAAAATACGTTTAGTTTTTAGAAAAAATTATTATAAGAAAAATTTATTAATTGAGTTATCTAGAACAATTATAGATTTTCTACCAAATACAGTAGCAAAATTATAACGACTGCTGTTTTTCCATATCTAATAATATTTTTTTTATATATATGGACTCTATATTTGATTTAATTCCTTTTTTTGAAAACCCTCCAATATTATTTTTTCCAACAACTCTATGACAAGGTATTAATAAATTTAAAGGGTTATTCTTGCAAGCGTTGCCAACTGGTCTTGGGTGAGAATTACATTTTTTTGCAACCTCAAAATAACTAATAGTTTCTCCATAAGGAATTTTTATAACTTCTTTTAAAACTTCTCTCTGATAATCGCTTCCAAACAAAAAAAATGGTACGTCGAATTTTTTTAGCTTTTTTT
>CESO01019187.1_pt1 | contig 18779 bp, 12 predicted proteins | sample 356341 | NCBI WGS metagenome assembly CESO01 (sample SAMEA2621812, study PRJEB7988) | marine metagenome | biome: marine biome (ENVO:00000447); feature: deep chlorophyll maximum layer (ENVO:xxxxxxxx); material: "saline water (ENVO:00002010), including plankton (ENVO:xxxxxxxx)" | depth 35 m
TGTGTCGGTGCCAGCAGGTCACTGATAACACCCACCAGCACTGGGCCTAACCCCATGCCAATAAGATTAAGCAGCAACATCTTGATGGCGGCAGACACTGCGCGCATGTGGGGCGGCGAGAGCGTCTGAATCATCGCAATCGTTGGGCCAATCGCGTAATTGGCGGCGAAGCCTGGAATGATAAAAAGCGCGATCGCAGTCGAGAGATCCCCGGCTAGTAGCCCCAAAATAAATAGCGGCAGAGTGACAAACGGAACAGCAGCAAGCATCCACATGCCATATTGGAAGCCGCGGGTAGAGAGCCGATCAAACCATTTACCTGCCGCCAGCGCACCTATCGCACCCGAGATACCAAATACACCGGCCATCAGCAGGCCCGTTTGGGTTTGGGTGAGATCATGAGTACGCATGAAAAAAGTCGGGAGCCACTGGGTCAGCCCGTAGCCCACGAGGCCGGCAATCACGGATCCGGCAAGCAGGTGGCGCATCGCTCTATTCGCCCACATTGTGGCCGCGGTGTGAGCAATTGGCGGGGGTGGGGGAGGTTGCGCCTCTTCGTGGCGACCTCTCTGCGGTTCTCGCAAAGCGGCACTCATGATCGCCGCGAGTAGCAATCCGGGAAGCCCCACGGAGATCATCGCAACGCGCCATCCATAGGCGTCGGCGATCGCACCACCTCCCATGAATCCGAGCATCATGCCCAGACTGGCGCCCAGCATCAGCGTGGCCATGGCAAATGCGCGACGCTCCGGCGGAAAATAGTCAGCGATTATGGAATGACTTGCCGGGTTTACGCCCGCTTCGCCAATACCTACACCTATCCGAAAAATAAGCAGGCTAATAAAACCCGCTGCAAACCCGCTTAGAGCTGTCATCAAGGAGAATACGGTTAGGCTGATGATAATGATCCATTTGCGGTTGTACTGATCTGACAGCTTCGCAATGGGTAGTCCCATGGTGGCGTAGCAAAGGGCGAAGGAGAGCCCACCGAGCAGGCCGAGTTGCGTGTCGGTGATGCCAAATTCGGCTTTGATCTGTGGGAACAGAATCGACAGGATCATTCGATCACACATCGAGAGGGTATAGGCCAGCACTAGCAACAATAGGGTTTTCTGGTGGCCAGTAAGTGGCGCCACTCCGCGGCCCTCTTTTCCTGTCTGGATCCGGTCCGTCAAAGCGCAGGTCCTATAGTGTATTGGGCTGTCGAATGATATAAGCGAATTAAGCGATGGTGCCTTGCTTCAACACTCCACTAATAATTGATGCTCGAGGCCTGCCTGCCGATGAACATGCATCGTCTGGCATTCCTCACTTGTGGCCATACTTATGAACGTCGCGACCGAGGGGTGTGCGACGCCCGAAAGTCAGCGAAACATCTCGCATGCTGAACCAAGCGTCGTCGCCGTTTTCTCGAGGTCACCCGCAGCTAGGCTGGCGATGCTTTGCGCCTGTAACTCTCGCAACGAGTTGGCGTCGTCTGACGTCAGGTCGCCGTCGCTAACCGCTGTTTCGATAGCCCTCTCAGCTTGAGTCATCAGGAACTGTATCTGGCGCTTATCGCTGCTGATAGCGGCGAACTGGATAGTCTGATCCAGAGTATTGGTGTTGGCCGCTCGGGCTCCCGCGGCGCAGATCGCATCACGCGCGAGCAGATCGAGTCGAATGGGCTTAAAACGGGCAACACCGCCGGTGACGTCCGCGGTCAACTTAGGGAATAGGGCTTTGCCCACGGCGCGCCTGAGGGGCGAGTGGCCCACATAAATACTGCCGTCGGCGGCAACGACGCTCATTGCCAGCGAATCTTCCCTGCCTTCGGCAAAGTAGCGTAACTTGCCTGTTTGCCGGTCCAACAGACCCATGCCCACGTGCAGCATGATGGTTTTGCCGATGATTTCTTTACCGCCACCGATCATTACCACCACGCCGTTTGCGGTGACCGTTGCTGTTAAACCATTGGATTGCACGTCGACGTTGGCGTAACCGTCAAAGCCATTCAGCTCACCGGTCCAGCTCACGGTGCCGTGATCGCCTTGATCAATCAGCTGAAATACGTCATTCGCGGTAACCGCGTAAATCTCGTTGTTGTCTGGCGCGACAGTAATTGAGCCCACCAGGGGTTCACCGACATCCACACGCCAAATTTCAGTCAACTCGCTGTCGAGCGCAATAACATGGCCATCGTTATCAGAAACATAGACTCGGCTGCCATCCGCACTGAGTGCTGGTGTAGAGCCAGTGCCGCCCTGAAACGTCATGCGATCAAGCAGCTTAAACTCGAGGCCTCCGTTTCCGTCAGCCTCCAGGTTAAGCGTGTAAATCGCGCCGATTTCCGATCGACCGTCTACATTGCCATCTTCTTCATCGGGTGCTGTTGCTGCGATGTAGATGCGGCTGGTGTCGGGGTCGATGCTGAAATAGTTGGTGACGACACCGCCACCGCCATAGAGATAGTTCACTGCAGAGGAAAATATACTTAAACCGTTGGCGGTTTTTCCAAAGGCGTCATCCAGCAAAGGATCGACTTTATTAGCAATAAAGCCCGGTATCTTGGTGCCCCTCCCGCTTATGGCAGGCGCCCCAGGTAGCTGTCCAACCGGCCCCACCAGCTCACCCGTTTCGCGGCTGTAGGCAAATAGCCCTCCCGCCTTGGTAACGGTAATCAGCGAATCTGTTGCAGGATGGTAATTAAAGTTTTGGAATCTGACCGCGTCCGTGTCCACGGCGTCTGAAATTTTCATACCAGTGGCCTTGTCCCAGAGGGTCGTACCATTTTGGTGAATAGCCATGACGCGCTCAGGGCCTGCGAGGTAGATAATTTGTGATCCCGGGTTTTGTGGGTCGTTCAATATGATTGGGCCACCTGCCGACATAGCGCCTGTCTCGGGAACTGCCCAGCGCCTTTTGCCAGTCTTGGCATCAATTGAAACCAGATCCACGCGCTCACCGTGATAAAAGTTCGAGCTAAAGTAGAGATTGCCCTGATTGTCGAGCAGGGGGCCACTGCCTATGAAATAAGCAGGTTCCGCTACCCAGTCGAGCTCGAACATCGGGGCAGCCACACCCCAGACACTGTCGGCGTTGGCAACGTCAACGTGAATCGCGTGCCAGGTAGTGGGCTCGGGAATGACATCGTAGTTATGCTGACCAACGGACCGCGCACCCATGGGTTTCCATTGTGTCGTTGCAGGCGGTCCAAATACTCTAGGGTTATGAACGCGCGGGCTATCGAGCCACGCCAAGATAAGGGCGATCCCTGCCGCGGCGACAACTGTGGCGCTGACAACGCGCTTTGTGTTGAGTTTGATCATGTTGTCACTCGCACTTCTTTGCGTGCTTTGCCCAGCTTCATCTGACACAACCACAGTGAATACTTTTAACGCCGCTTCGCAACGGCGTCTGCTTGCATTATGATCACACTTGAATATTGAATGGATACATATTCGGTCATTCTTGTTATGAATCTCACCGTCTTCCTGATTCTTTCAAGTGCGTTGTCAACGTCGATGGCGCGCAAAGCTCGATGAACCTCATCCAGGTTCAGTATGCCTTTTTCAATCAGCTTTCTGAGCGGCTCCGGGAGGCGGGGGTCAGTTCACAGCAATTGCTTGATGAACTCGCAGTTCGGGGTATCACCGATCCCCTCGCCCCACAGGGTGGCGACGGACTGAAGCTACTCGAGGCTGCTGTCGATCTTTCCAAGGATCCCTGCATCATGATCCGTTTGGGCCAACAGCTAGGAGTCACTGCATTCGGCAGCTTTGGTTTTGCATTGATGAGTTGCGCCAATGTGCGCCAGTCTATTGAACTGCTTCTGCGCTATGGGCAGGTCTTGTTTCGGCCCGCCTGGAGCGCAGTTGAATGCGAGGGTGCGTTATTGATACGACCCGATATATCGATAGGCACAGTTAGGCAGCGGCAGCTTTTAGCTGAATTGGCTTTTTCGAACCTCATATCGATTTCAAGATCGCTGTATGGGCGTTCGGTAGAGCGGGCAGGTGGCGTGAAGTTGTATCTGAATTTCCCCAAGCCACCACACTCACTGTGCTACCGGGAGGCGTTTCATACGCCGGTTAGTTTCGGCGCTGAGCGCAACGAATTAGTCATTCCTGCTGAAGCTTTAGGTATACCTGTGCGATCGGCAAATCGCACGGAACACATTGTCTTTCAGCAGCAGTGTGAAGCAATGCTTCAAGGTCTTGAGGCTGTTGATAAAATGACTGCTGCTGTGCGGCAGCTGCTGATTCAATCGGCGGGCGATTTCCTCGATATTGCACAGGTAGCCGCGCGTCTGCATATCAGCGAGCGTACCCTGAGGCGGAGACTGGATAACGAATCCACCAGTTTTAGAGCGATTCTCGATGAAATCAGAGATTTGCTCGCCAGAGACTATTTGACCAAAACCCAGTTGACCATCTCCGACATCGCGTACTTTCTGGATTACGCCGAAACAGTGAGCTTTCGCAGAGCGTTCGCGCGTTGGCACGGGCTGACTCCAAGCGAGTATCGAAAAAGGCACCCGTCCAGCGCGAATGTCTGAGTTGCCCACGGCTACGGTGCGGATGGCGCAAAGTGGCCGAATATGTTTCCTATCTCGGATTGCTTGAGGCTTATCTTTCAAACTGAAGCCACGCTATTGGCGCCATAAAGTTTTTTAAAGTGCTGCAACAGGACGGAGATTGGCACCGGCGATTGGGTATTCGGTGTCTCGGGAGGATTCAGCGTTGATGTCGCTAGCGGCGCCCTATTCGCCCGCAGAAGAGGCCGCCAACGCGCTGACGCACGGCGCTGGTTTACTTTTAGGCGTGTCCGCGCTCACGCACATCCTGCATGTGCTACCTCTGCAACTTACTGTGCGTCAGACCGCGGGTGTTCTGACTTATAGCATCAGTCTCGTGCTCATGCTTTTGGCGTCCACGCTGTATCACGCGGTGTCACAGATCAAGGTCAAGCAAATTCTCAAGCGTTGTGATCACTGTGCTATCTATCTGCTGATCGCAGGTACCGCCACGCCGTTACTGACCATCGCCGTACAAAATTCGGCGGCAAGCATCCTATTAATCGTTATGTGGTCGATAGCGGCAGTGGGTATTGGTTTTAAGTTATTGTTTGCGGCCCGTTTTAAAGTCCTATCGACCGCAACCTACGTGTTAATGGGCGCGCTTTTACTTCTAGTCAGTTATCCCCTCTACCTGGCTCTGTCTCCCAGCGGCTTTGCGCTGCTATTGGCGGGGGGTGTCGCTTACACCGTTGGTGCGGGTTTTTATCTGGTTCAAAAAATACCCTTTAACCATGCGATCTGGCATTGCTTTGTGCTGGTGGGGGCATTTAGCCATTGTTGGCTGATAGTCCGATTTGTTCTGTAAGTGGGGGTTTTCGCACGACACATGAGGATCAAGACATGACCCAATACCGAGCCCCCCTCAGGGATATGCAGTTCGGCCTATTCGAAGTATTTGATTATCAGGCGCACTATCAAGCAACGCTTGGTAGCGAAGAGGTTAACGCTGAGCTGATTAACACCATCCTCACTGAGTTCGATAAGTTCTGTCACAACGTCCTCTCTCCATTGAACGCCATCGGCGATCGGGAGGGGTGCGCTCTACAAGATGGCGTCGTGACCACACCCTCCGGTTTCAGGGAGGCCTATCAACAGTATGTTGAAGGCGGCTGGCCGGCTGTGGCGAATGATCCCGGTTATGGGGGCCAAGGTTTGCCCGAATCACTGTCGATTATGCTTGCCGAGATGCGCGGCACGGCGAACTGGGCATGGGGTATGTATCCCGGCCTGTCTCATGGTGCGGTGAACACGATTCGACTGCACGGCACAGAGCAGCAAAAATTGCTGTTTCTCCCGAAGTTAGTGACAGGGGTCTGGACTGGCACCATGTGCCTGACCGAGGAGCACTGCGGCACTGATCTCGGTCTACTGCGGACCAAAGCGGAACCCACTGCCGACGGCAGTTACGCCATTACCGGCACCAAAATATTTATTTCCTCCGGTGAGCACGACCTGACAGAAAACATTGTTCACATCGTGTTGGCGCGATTGCCCGATGCGCCGATGGGCGTCAAGGGCATCTCGCTATTTGTGATTCCCAAGTTTGAGGTTTACGAGGATGGCGCTTTGGGCAGTCGCAATCGGGTTTTCTGTGGTGCCATCGAGGACAAAATGGGCATCCATGGTAATGCTACTTGTGTAATGAATTTTGAGGGTGCCAAAGGCTACTTGCTGGGCAAGCCGAATCAGGGTCTGCAGGCAATGTTCACCTTCATGAACACTGCGAGAATTGGTACCGCCCTGCAAGGTATCGCGCATATGGAGCTCGGCTACCAAAAATCATTGGCTTACGCCAAAGAGCGGCTGCAAATGCGTTCGGTTACTGGTCCCAAAAATCCTGACGGAGCTGCCGACCCCATTATTGTGCATCCGGATGTGCGCCGCATGTTGCTTACTCAAAAGGCGCTGTCAGAGGGTGGCAGAATGATGATCGCCTACATTGGCCGCTTTGTGGACATGATTGATCACAGCGCTGATGAAGACGAGAAAAAAGCTGCCGAGGATATGCTCTCTTTCATGACGCCGATTGCCAAAGCATTTTTGACCGAGACAGGTTTTGAAGCCGCAAACTTGGCGCTTCAGTGCTTTGGTGGCCATGGTTACATTCGCGAGTGGGGTGTTGAGCAAAACGTCAGAGACGCTCGTATCGCCACGATTTATGAGGGCACCACTGGTATTCAGGCCCTCGACTTCATCGGCCGAAAGGTACTGGGCTCCGGTGGCGCGCTTCTCCAAAACTTTACGAAAGAGGTGCATCGATTTTGTAAGGCGCACGCTGAGACAGAAGCAGTACAGGAGTTTATCGCGCCTTTGGACGCTCTTAACAAAAAGTGGGGAGATCTCACTATCGGCGTCGGTACCAAGGCAATCGAAAACGCGGACGAGGCCGGTGCCGCCTCTGTGGATTACCTCATGTTCTCAGGCTATGCCTGTCTCGCTTACTTCTGGGCCAAAGCTGCGGTCACTGCGCGCGCGGCGCTGGATATGGGCTCTTCGGAGCAGGAATTCTACGAAGCCAAAATCGCGACGGCGCGATTTTATTACCAGCGGATATTGCCCCGTACCCATGCCTGCGAAGCCGCCATTCTCTCTGGTGCGGAAAATCTGATGTCGCTCCCTGAGCAGGCGTTTTGAAGGTGTTAAAACGGTCTCATCGCACATATCGCGCTTTGCTAGACCAATGACCGGGCTTGGCTGATTTCGGCGGATCAGGATTATCGTTTTATCGGGCGAACGATCACGCTCTCGGTGCAACACTGAGAGGGGGGGGGCGAATAATCGATGCAGGCAATACCAATTGCAGGGACATTTGGCGCTGATATCAGTGGTGTCAGGCTGGGGTCTCTGTCTGATGCATCGTTTGAGGATATTTATGGCGCTTGGCTCGAATACGGTGTACTCCGTTTCCGTGCGCAGTCATTGACCAAAGATGATCTGCAGGCTTTCAGTCAGCGTTTTGGTCCGCTCGAGGAAATGCCGCTAGGGCGGTTGAGCGCAGGGCAGAAAGCCAAGATCGATAACCGCTATGTGACACCGATCTCTAACATCGTTGTAGATGGCAAACCGATTGGTGGTCTCGGTGATGCTGAGGCCAGTGTGCCCGAACTGCTCTCGAACGGTCTGTGGTATTTGCCATTACCTCGAGTCCGAGGGGATACAGACCGCGGGTATTGCGCTGTTTCGGGAAATCGCGCAGGCCATGCAACCACTGCGAATCTCCTGGGTGGGCTTCCCATTGGGCCGACCGTTGGGCCGGCCTAATGATGGAGGTTTTCAGCGCGATGTCATCATGAGTGCTCTGGCTTTGCTGAATGCGGACTCGGGGCCGGTGCTGCACGATTACCCCGTCGAACTGCCCGATAGCGACGAGCTCCCGCCTCCCTGCCCGGTCAGTTTTAAACGAAATCAGGACATGGATACCTGGCAGAGCCGCATCGCGGCGGAAGTTGCGTCCCTCGGACCATGGTATGAGCCGGGACTGCAACGCCGCGGGCGGACAACAGTTGGTGCGAGTGGCAGGGAATTGAGTGAACTCATTCCTTTTGTGACACGCTGGCAAGATCACCCGGTAGAGGCACCGCCGGATCTCACGGAATTGAAGTTCGCTCTGGAAGATCTCAAGGTCTTCTATGCCGGGGCCGTTATGTCCCGGCCCGGCGACTATGCGGTGGGCTACGCAGAGCAGATCATCTTTGAGGAGTCCAACCTAGGTGCGCTGATTATGGCCTACGTCGAGTACTTTGATGCCAACGAGCAGACCAAACCTTTTGTGAGAGTGCTGCCATCTCGCGCGTCAGTGGGTCGCTCAACCGGATCTTGGGCGATTGATAAAGACGGAGCAGTCGTTACGGCTGATTAACAATTATTTGGTCGCTGCCAATGGGTAGCTCAAACCACATTAAGTCGCTTGTAAGTACGAAATTATCGGGCGCGTCCCGCATAAAGACGCTCTCGGCGATACTGTTGGGCGGTACGGGCGCCAGATGATAGTAGGCCACCATGCCAACATCTGATTGCGCGCTCAGCTCAATCAGTGATGCCGTCGATGCATGGTAATCGATCACATCCGTCACAATTTTGGATTGCCTGGAGCGCCCGTTTGCCTCAAGTGAGCTGGCCAAGGCAGTGACCATGGGTAGAGAGAGGGCATCGTGGAGCAGCAGGTCTGCACCGTCGGCGATCTCGACTGTATTGGCGCTAACGTTGCTATCACCCGATACCACCACGCTTCGGCCTCGGTAATCAATGCGATAGCCCACTGCGGGATGGATAGGTGGGTGCTCAGCCATGTAGGCAGTGATCTTGAGGTCGCCATCCCGCAGCACTTCTCCTACCAAGATGGGCTGAGCGGCCAACACGCCGAGTTCGGGAGCGAGAAGCGCCTCGCCATGGTGAGCGATACGGTAGAGGCGGTCCATCCGATACCCTTCATTGATGGCCTTGACGACCTCCTGCACGCCCCAGGGTCCGTAAACGGTGAGTGGGGCGGGGCGGGCATTGACCCATGACCCAAGATTCACCTCATAGATTTCTGCGATGTGGTCGGAGTGAAAATGCGTGAGTAATAGCCCCTGCAGGCGCCCTGTTGGCAAGCGCAGCCTGTTGATATTTTGGGTTGAGCCCGCGCCTGAGTCGATCAGGTAAAAGTGATCGGGAGTGACCACGGCTATACAGGCCTGGGCTTGGTCCATGCCCAGTGGCGAGGCGCTGCCACACACATACACGCGAAGGCTGTCGTTCGCCGCCTGTGTTCGGTCTCCTTGCAGGGCCATGCCAGCAGCCCCTCGGGCCAACAGTGCATCCTGCACCGCAGGAATTTCCAGCGCCACTCGCCCCACGACGAGGATCAGCGCTAGAGCAGGTACCAGAAGCAACATTTTTTTCATGATGGAGTGTCCTCTTCGGCGGGGTTGTCACCCTCGCGACTTTTCTTATTTGGCTTCTCTATTGCACCAACGCGCGCAGGATCTCGGGTCGCTCGAGACTAATAAGGTGGTTGGTGCCTGTTGTCTCCAAGATAGAAACACCGGCGCTGTTTGTACGGCCTGATTCGGCGCTTATTTTCATGCTCTCTCTGTCCAGCGTGCCGTCTTTCTCACCTATAACAACGGTGATCTTAGGGAAGTGTCGAAAGACGTCGACGGAGGTTTGACGCTGCCATCTAACGATCGATTGCACCTGTCTTACGCAGGTCCGGTAGTCCTTGGAAACACTGAAAAGCGAGCGGCACAGTTCTAACTTGCGTGGCGTGGTGGGGTGCATCATTGGCATTTTCAGTATCCGATCTGCGCTGATGTGACGCCAGCGGGCGAAGGCAATGGGCATCAGATAACAGTAGAGTCGGTGTTGTGGGAGCTTTGATGCGTTGCCTACCGTTCTTGCCTGGGGTAGCACCGGTGCTTCCAGAATCGCTGAAACGAACCGATGCGATGAATGAGCAAGCTCAGGGTATTGCCTGCCCATATCGAGGATCACGGCGCCGCCACGGGAGTGCCCATGCACAACGATGTTTTGCTCTGTGGCCAGTTTTTGCAGAATCAACCCCAAATAAAACGCGTCGTGCTCGATCGAACCAACCGAAAACGGATTCTCCGGCCAGTCGAATTGAATTGGGTTGATGGCGTTACCTGGCGCGGCGAAGGGAAAATGGTAGTTGGCGTTGTTGACCAGAATAAGTTCAGCGTCGCTGTCGTGATACAGATCCTGAAAGTAGCGCATGTCCTCGAGAAAGCCCGGAAAGCAGACGATGGTTTGGTCGCTATCGTTGCGCGAAGGCCTGCGCGCAATATATGTAGACCCCACATGCATCACCTCGGCTTCAAAGTCGGCATGATGAATTTGCGGCAGAGTACGCCGGGCACAATATTCTCGATAGCCGTGTAGAACCACAAGAAAAGTCAGCAGTGACAGCGCCATTACTGGAACTCCAGCTCTTTGTCGCGAAGCTTTCCTAGGCGCAGGCTGATGAAGTCTCTGATGTAGTTCTGGTAATTCTTCCAGGGTAATCGGTTGCCCTGTTTGGGGAACTGGCTGCGAGAGCGCAGTACGTATCCCGCATCAAAATCAAGAAAGGGTTCCTGCTCTACCGTCCCTTTGAGGCGCGGCATCACGCTGGCATACCCATGCTTGTTCATGTGATTAAGCAGCCGACAGACGTAGTGTGCAGTCAGGTCGACCTTGAGTGTCCAGGACGAGTTGGTGTAGCCCACCGTAAAGGCCATGTTGGGTAAATCAGAAAACATCATGCCCCGGTATATGTAGTGCTCGGTAAAATCGATCGGGCGCCCGTCGATTTGGTACTCGATCCCGCCGGCGAACTTGAGGTTAAGACCCGTTGCCATAACCACAATATCGGCTTCGAGGTGTTCGCCTGACTGAAGCTGGATGCCTGTAGCAGTGAAGTGAGCAATGTGATCGGTGACCACCTCAGCACGCCCCTCGCGAATGGCGGCGAACATATCTCCGTTGGGCACGGCACACAGTCGCTGATCCCAGGGGTCGTAGCGTGGCGTGAAGTGCTTGGCGACGTCGTAATCGGGGCCCAGCTCTTGTCGTACCTGCCCCAGCAGAAAACGACGCAGGTCTTTGGGTCGCCGGCGCGAGAGGCGGTACAGGTAAATCTGGAATAACACCTTTTTCCATCGCGTAAGGCGAAATACCCAGGTCGCGGGCAGGAATTTTCTGAGCGCTCGCGCAGTGGGATCTTCCTGCGGAACGTTGGCAATGTAGGTCGGCGAGCGCTGCAGCATGACCAGACGACTCGTTTGATGCGACATGGTTGGTACCAGCGTGACGGCGGTAGCGCCGCTACCAATCACCACGACCCGCTTCCCCGTGTAGTCGAGTGCTTCAGGCCAGTGCTGGGCATGAAATACCTGCCCCTGAAAATCTTCAACGCCTGTGAACTCTGGGACATAACCTGATTCATAGTCGTAGTAGCCGCTGCAGCTGAAAATGAACCTGCAGCTGATGGTGACCTGTTCACCGGTGTCGCCTCGCTCTGCGGTGACACGCCAGCGCTTTTCGGAAGACGACCACTGAGCAGCAATGGCACGATGCTGATAGCGGATGTGGCGCTCCACGTCGTATTCCGCAGCCGCTTCACGAATATAGCTAAGGATTTTGTCGCCATCGGCGATCGCAGCCGAATCTCGCCAAGGCTTGAATCCATAACTCATGGTGTACATATCGCTGTCGGAGCGGATACCGGGGTACCTGAAAAGATCCCACGTACCGCCGCTGGCCTCGCGCACTTCCAAGATAACGAAGCTTTGATCAGGGCATTTACTGCGTAACTGACAGGCTCCGCCAATGCCTGACAGACCTGCGCCAATAATGAGCACGTCAACGGCTTCTGCCGAACTCTCCATATCTTGATTACTCTTCAAAACGACTGCTGTTATCTGAGCGACCGTACCAGATAGGTGACGACCAAGCTCTCTCCTGAATGGTGGAGTGCAAATCGGAGCGTACCGGTTCTCCTGACCTGATGGCGTCCCAGGTAGACCACCTGCATACGGGGTTCTCCAGTACGCGCACGTAATAGAACGCCGCCTGTCCAGCCTCGAAATCAGGATCTTGCCACACCGTTTTGAGTTCGGTTGCGCCACTATCGGGAGTAATCGAGCAGTCAGAGAGGTTTACTCGAGCACCGTTGTCAGGGCAGCGATGGCTTTGCGTTTCGACCTTCAAACCGTCGGAACAGGCCACGTCATAAACCTGCTCTCTGTGTTCGCCGCCTTGCTGCCAGCCTTTGATAATCTGAATACGCTGCAGGTCGGCGGTATTGGGATCGGCTGCGGCCCAGACGAGGAATCGCGGCGATTTATCGGCATTGGCCGCGAGTTGGCCACCCATCGGCACGCCTAACCGATAGGCATCCGCGACAGCACCCGGTTGGTCAAGAGCCTGCTCGTTAAAGTCATAGCCGGCAAAGAAGCGCACCTTCATCCGCGGGCCGCTAGTGGCGAAGGTTTCTTTTCGACGCAAAGCATCATAGATCGATTCTCGCGTGTTCTCCTCTGCCCAGACCCCGGCAATGCCCGAGGCTCCCCAATATTTGTAGCCGCTAAAGTCCAGATAGTCTTTGTCGTCGACTTGCTCCACCATCTCGGGCGCAGCCACTTTGAGAAGGGCGCCATAGAAGAAGCGTGCGGGGGTGGAGCCCCGCGTTTCGGGTGTGCTGTCGAAAAGGCCTACCTTGCCAAAGTAGCTGCTCTCGTCTATCGAAGCCGCGGCGATGTGCGTATCACTTGATCCCACCAAGCCAAATTGGAACGGATTACCAATACCGTTGGCTTTCATTACCAAACCTCGCTGCAAAGCATGGCGTACATAGCTACCCTCTGGATTGCTGGGTATGCGAGTACCTGTGCGCAGTGGGAAAATCTCGAAGTCGGCCCATTCGTCGGTGGGCGAGAGTAGGGGGTGAGTATCCGAGGTGCCCTTGATTTGCGTGATCTCCACTAGTGGCTCATTGCGTGCTCGCTGCGCAACGTACTCGGTATCAATGGGGTTACCCTGATAGTCTGTGACCGCGAACATGGCGCCGTTCGAGCCGTTACTGTTGTGAGGGATCGCCAAGCTCTCGATCCCTTGCTCGCGGAGTTCGTCCATCCAGCTCCATAACCCCTCGGGGTCAACGCTGTTAAAGCGCGAGAACGGAACAGCTGGTAATCGCTCACCGCCACGAAAAATCACGTTGCGGTGTAATGCCTCGCGTTCCTGGGTTGAAGGCGTGAATTCGTAGCCAGCAAAGGTGGTGAAGTGGCCAGGTCTGTATGCCTCATTGGCGGCTTTCACCGTGTCGGCCCAAGCCGAACGGCTGATAGCCTTGAGCTCTTGGCTCGTGATACTGCCATCGAGCAGGCTTGCGACGACATCGCTCACAAAGTTGTAGAAGGCGCGGCTCCGCTTTGCCAGATCCAGAACGCCGCCATCCAGCGAGTCGTTGATGCCGTGATATGCCTCGGACAGTGGGTGCCGAGAAAAAGCGGTGCTGGTATCGGCGGCTTCGTTGATAACGCCTAAAAGAACGGCGTGGTCGGTCACAGCATAAAAATCAAGGGGTTGAGCCAGCTGCACCTCAAACCCGCTGGGATGGCGAATAGCCTCGCCTTGCGCATAGCGATAGGCATCATGAGGTGTCGCCGTGGTGCCGAAAGCGGAGGCATCAAAGGAGAGCGTTGTATGCACGTGCAGATCGCCAAAATAGGCATTGCGCTCTGGGTTTGGCGGTGGGCGCTGCGATACCGTCGGGCTTAGAGCAGGGAAAGACACGATTTTGTTGTCACCGGGCATGACGGTAACGGTGGACCGGTAATATTTTTGTGCTGCCTCGCGTTTTTCAGGCTGCGCGTTGTCGTCCGAGCAGGCAGTAATCGCGACGAATACGAGAGCGATTCTCATGCGCCATTTGCTGCTGGGATGCTTCCAGTTGAAGCCGGCTCTACCGGGCACTGTGTTTAAAGGCATCATTGGTCAGCGCCGCCCTCGATCCAGATAGGGCTGGTCCATGCGCGCTCGCGAATGGTGGCCGGGACGCGAGGATCAGGGGCGCGGCCGAGACGGATGGCATCGTAAGTGGACCAGCGGCAGGTCGGATTCATGAGCGCCCGCACGTAATAAAAAGCTGATTGATTGGGCTGGAAGTCAGGGTCTCGCCATATTGTTTTGAGTTCGCGGGCACCAGACCCTTCGCTGAAGCGACAGGTATTGAGATCGACGCTGGCACCGTTATCGGGGCAACGTCCGGTTCGGGTGTCTACCTGCGCGCCGTCTGAGCAGGCGATATCGGTCACTTGCTCATGGGTTTCACCGTTGTCGTCGATCCAGCCCTTCACCATCTGCAGACGCTGGAGAGGGGCATCGAGAGGATCTCCCACTGCCCAGACAAAAAAAGTGGGCGAGGTATTGCCTTGTTCTGTCAGGGTGGGTTGCTCCCGTAACACACCGCCCATAGGGACAGCTTCGCGCGAGAGTGCTGCAATGAGGTCAGGCTTTGAGAGCGCCGATTCATCCAAATTCCAGTTGCCATAGAAACGCATGGCGATCCTGGGCCCTGAGGTGGCATAGCTTTCACGGCGCGCGAGGGCATCAAAGATAGCTTCGCGGGTGTTCTCGGGCGCCCAAACTGCTACCAAGCCGCCTGACGTATTGAATTTGAGTGGCGTTTTATAGGCGGGTCTTCCCTCCTCGGTTTCTCGAAGACGCCTGGCCGCGGATGAGGTAACCGCGCCAATCGCGCCAGGGAAATCCCATTCTTCCACGTCTCCAGGGTTGGCGTTGTGGCTGTCGGTGGCCGCAATAAAACCGGTCTGTAGCGGGTTGAATCCAAATTCCTGTTCAAGTTCCAGGCCCACTTTGAGACCCTGGCGGACAAAACTGGTCTGGGAGGCACAGCCGTAGCTCTCGCCAGGCTCGCAGGGCTCGAATACTTGCTCGAAGGCACACTCCTCGTCAGTAGCGCCAACACCCAGCGTACACTCCTGTGCGCCTTTGATCTGGAAAATCTCCGCGAGCGGCTCGTGTTGTTGGCGGAGGCGCCAATCGGCCTCCGTATAGGGTTTGCCGTCCCAGGTGAAGCGGGAATACATAAGGCCCCATGCTTTGTTGGCGTTGTGTGGCATGGTGATGAAGTCGCAACCTTGACCGCAGCTCGCGTCCAACGCTTTCCAGAGTTCAATCGCGTTGGGTACATCCAGACTCGAAATGGCTTTCTCAGGCACCTTGTTGGAGCGGAATATTACGTTGCGATGGTGTTTACCCTGCTCGGGCAGGCCTGGCGAAAACTCGTAACCAATCAACGTGGTTAATTCTCCCGGCTCGTAGTACGCGTCTGCCAGCTCCACATAACGCGACCAATCCTCGATGGCATTGTTAAGGCAGCGTTCAAGAGCACGCTCGCCAAATCGGCAGGTGGGAAAAGCCCCGGGTTTGGGCGAGCGGCGGGGTTTGGGTTGATAGATTCCAGCCGGTTTAGAGGAGTCTCCAGGCGCTGCTTTTCCGCGAACGCGCTCAGTGAGGATTTGAAAGATCTGCGGGTTGGGTTCGAAAGCCAACCAACACGCGATTCGCTCGCTGATGGTCAGCCCTTCTTCGTCGCAATGGGTGACCGTGCCAAAACCTTCGGCATGATCAGTAATGGCAACGAAGTCCAGCGGCCTGGTGAGCTGCATGACTTCCCCACTGACGTTCTCCAATGGCTCACCCTTGGCGAAGCGATAGGCGTCCTCAATCGTCAGCGTGGTGCCGAAGAGACGGGCATCAAAGCTCTCTGTGGTATGGACGTGCAGTTCGCCCCAATACAGATTACCTAAAGGGTTTGGCACCTTTTGAGTTAATGCGGGTTGGGGGTCAGGTAGCGTGAGCGCGGCATCGGTTTGCAGCGCAAAATCTCTCGGCGCGGTGTCGGGCCCATTTTTTTCAGCTGACTCCTGTAACGGCAGGATGAACTTGAACGATACGAAGCCCACTGCCAACAGCAGGAGAAGCAACAGGGTCAATAACACCCTCTTCAAAATAACAGTCACTGAAGCGATGAATCACTTACCGCACTCGCGCACGGCCTCCTTGAGTTGTCAGAAGTCGAGGCGAACCTCTACGCCATAGGTTCTGGGCGGCTGCAAGAAAAAGGCTCTCGAGCCACTGAACTGCTGCAGTCGGGAGGTGAAGCCAGCGTAGGCCTCATCCGTCAGGTTCTTGCCCCAGAGGGCCACATTCCATTTGCCGTTTCGCCATCCTACTCTGGCGTTTACGAGCTTGCGGTCCTGAATCGCGATGTCGTCGTCCTTGTTCGTAGGCTCATGATCACTCATATAAAGATAATCTCCACGAAGGTACAGGCCGCCATCGGACAGCGGAAAAAACAGTGTGCCCCCTAAGTTCAGCGTGTACTCGGAGATATTCCCCAGCGGGTTGCCCGTATTGGGGCCTGACACCACCTCAAAATCATTCATGTACATGAGGCCTGCGGATAAAGAAAGGTTATCGAGAGGTTGCGCATCGATTTGCAGATCAAGGCCTGACACTTCGATTTCGGCCTCGTTACTGACGTAGGTGCCCACGCCGGTGGCGGCCCGGGCTTGGTATTGGTAGTTGTCGACTTCAGTATGAAAAATGGCGGTATTGAGTCTGAGCCGTGCATCAAACAGCGTTGACTTTAGTCCCAACTCGTAGCTGATCGTATCCTCGTCATCGAATTCCCGCTCCTCAGGGGAACCATTTACCGAGTTGAACCCGCCAGACTTGCTCCCTGTCGATGTGCTGGCGTAAATCATTGCCTCGTCGCCCAATTTGTAAGAGGCGCTGACTAACCAATTCACGTCATTATTTGAGCGGTCGAAGCTCTCGTCGATGGGGGTTGTAAATCGATTAATGATCCAGGCTGAGGAGGGGATTGGTCGGTCGTTTTTGAAGGTCGTGATCGTCAGGATATCTGCGTCACGCTTTTCCCGGGTCCAGCGCAATCCGCCGGTCAGCTGCAATCGGTCGGTGGCTTGCCAGGTCAATTGACCAAACACCGCTAAGGTATCGTTTTGCCAAACGCCCTTGCCATAGGCCGAATCTCCCACATTTGCCAGAGGGGTTCGCACATAGGAAATATCAGGACCAAACTGAAAAGTCTCGGTGACACCGTCGCCTGCTTGAATTTCCTGATCGTAATAGAAGAGCCCAACCACATAATCAACGGCGGTACTGATCGTCGAGGTCAGGCGTAGTTCTTGTGAGAACGTCTCTCCGGCGTTGTAGTCGGGCTCGTTAAGGGTCATCGCCAGTGGGCCTCGATCATTGTCCAGCGTTTGCGTGTATTCAAATTCATCGTAGGAGGTGATGGAGTTGAGACTGCCCCATGCAAAGTCATAGGTAAGGTTGAGCGAGAGGATGTCCGACTTGAGCTTGAACAAGCTGTCGAAGTCGGTGTTGATGACGTAGTCGTAGGGGTCGTTACCGTCATCGGGCAGTAACCCCTGCGCCACTAGTTCAAGCACCTGCGGGCCCTGGGTAGCATCGGCGGCGCAGCAGGTGGTATCCCGCTCCACATGCGCTGCTGAGAGAAGAACGCTGAGATTTTCGCTAGGCTCCCAGAGGAGCTTGGCTTGAATATTCCAGTCATCAACGCTGTTACCATCCTGAGCCGGTCCGATATTCTTCAGGAAACCTTCACGTTCGTGAATGTTGCCCGATATCCTGAAGGCTACGCTCTCACTGATCGGGCCGGTAGCTGCGATGGTGACGTTGTGCATGGAGTAGTTGCCGGCGGCTAGATTTACGTAGCCCTCGAATCCCTCAAGACTCGGTCTTTTGGTCACGACACTAATGGCGCCCGCATTGGTGTTCTTGCCATAGAGTGTTCCTTGAGGGCCCTGCAGGACTTCGATCCGCTCAATGTCTGTCAGGTCGGACATAGCGAGGCCGCTCCTGCCCAGAAATACACCGTCGACGAACACGCCCACTGAGGGCTCAAGCGCCGGGTCTGACTGCGCTGTGCCTATGCCGCGCACCCGGATGGCGGTCTTCATGGGGTTCCCGATGGTAATCGTGTGCATGCTGGGTGTCAGCATGGCGAGTTCCTGAGCATTGGTGATGCCCATCTCCTGAATCATGTCGGCCGTGAACGCGTTGACGGCAATGGGCACGTCCTGAAGATTTTCATTACGTTTTTGCGACGTAACGATCACTTCCTCAAGAACCGCGGCCTGCACGGAAGCTCCGATGCACGAGATGAAGAGGCAAACGGCGAGGAGACCGTTCTTTGCTGTTTTCATGGCTCCGAAACTCTTAACGTTGTTGTTCTTGTTACAGCACCTGCTCAAAAACCCCCGCGGTCAGCGGGGTTTGAATACGAGTGCCTTATGGGGCGATCCAGCCTTTGTCTACTGGGAATTTCGAGCCGGGAGCGACGGCGCATTCCCCTGTTCCTTCACAGCTGACTCCCATAACGCGCATTCGGGTACCGTCGTCGCTCCAGCGGATCTCGATTTCTTGAGCAGGCTCAAAACCTTCGGGGGAGCTCAGTATCGACTCGCGCCCAATCAGTGGCCCCTCCCACACGGTGACGCCATCCACACCCGCTTGGTGAGTGATGGCTGTGATATTAACCGTGTCGCCATTGCGCATCGTGCTCAAATGCATGGTTACACCAAATTGGGTGCTATGCCACGGGCCTTCAATTTGAAAAGGGTCGAGAGCTTCCCGCTGCGCAGCGATCAAAAAGTTTTGC
>CESO01023743.1_pt1 | contig 18720 bp, 17 predicted proteins | sample 356341 | NCBI WGS metagenome assembly CESO01 (sample SAMEA2621812, study PRJEB7988) | marine metagenome | biome: marine biome (ENVO:00000447); feature: deep chlorophyll maximum layer (ENVO:xxxxxxxx); material: "saline water (ENVO:00002010), including plankton (ENVO:xxxxxxxx)" | depth 35 m
CCTTCTTTTTGATAGATATCTAAGACAGAAGCCACCCGTCCACCGTATTTTGCAGGAACACCGCCTTTGTAGAGTTTTAAGCTTTTAATGGCATCGGGATTAAAGACCGAGAAAAAACCAAACAAATGGGAGGAATTAAATAAAGTTGCCTCGTCTAATAAAATCAAGTTTTGATCGTTTGAACCGCCACGAACATTAAACCCTCCAGTTCCTTCACCACCATTGGAAACCCCAGGGAGTAAAGTAATGGCTTTAACCACATCAGCTTCGCCAAAAACTACTGGAATTTGTTTAATGGTGTTGGCATTTAGGGCATTGACACTCATTTGAGGTGTTTTGATGTTTATACGCTCGGCATTCGTTTCTAATACAATTTCATCAAGTACATCTGCAGCGGCACTCAAGCTGAAATTTCGAGTCAGATTTTGATCTAAAATGATAATTTCAGTAAATGTATTATAGCCAAGGTAGCTGATTGTAAGGCTATAAGTTCCTTTTGGTAATGTGATAGAATAGAAGCCATATTCGTTGGTAATAGTTCCAGTATTTAGTTTTGGGAAAATAACATTGGCTCCGATTAAAGTTTCTTGTCCTTCACTTTCGTAAACAGAACCGCTAAATGTAAATTGATTTTGAGAGAATCCAGAGAGTGAAAAAAGAAAAAACAAGGGAATTAAGCGCGTAGACATAAATTTTTTTTTACGCCGTAAAATTAAACAAAAAAGGAGTTTTCTAAGACGCCTTTAACATAACTTTGATGATTATTTATTGATCTAAAATAGCATTAAAAGTTTCACTTGGACGCATGGCTTTTTGTATTTTATTTTCATTAGGTAAGTAGTATCCTCCAATATCGACGGATTGCCCCTGAATTGAAATAAGTTCTTTGATTATTTTACCCTCATTTGATTTGAGTTGATAAAAAATCTTTTTAAAGGCCAACTTGAGTTCTAAATCTTCTTCTTGGTTTGAAAGCGCTTCCGCCCAGAAAAGCGCCAAATAAAAATGACTGCCCCGATTGTCGAGTTCTTTAACTTTTCTTGAAGGCGATTTTTTTTCTAGTAAAAGGTGTTCAGTTGCATCATCCAATGCTGCTCCCATAATAGCTGCTGTCGGGTGGTTATGTACTTGACTGAAGTGTTCTAAGGATACAGCCAATGCTAAAAATTCCCCAAGCGAATCCCAACGCAAGTGATTTTCGCCTAAAAATTGTTCAACATGTTTTGGGGCAGATCCACCAGCGCCAGTTTCAAACAAGCCACCGCCATTCATAAGCGGAACAATTGAAAGCATTTTAGCACTTGTTCCCACTTCAAGTATTGGGAATAGATCGGTCAGATAATCTCTTAAAACATTCCCCGTCACCGATATGGTATCCAGACCATTTTTGAGTCGTTCTAATGTGAAATGAGTTGCTTCTAAAGGTGATAAAATTTTAAAATCTAGATCTGATGTGTCGTAATCACTCAAATATAAATTTACTTTTTTTATGAGCGCTGCATCATGTGCGCGATTTTCATTCAACCAAAAAACCGCTGGTGTTTGAGATGTTCGTGCACGGGTTACTGCTAATTTTATCCAATCTTGAATAGGTGCGTCTTTAACTTGACACATCCGCCAAATATCTCCTTTTTGAACTTTGTGCGAGGTGTATATGGTTCCATCTTGGGCTATGACTTCAACAACACCATCTGAATCAATTTCAAAAGTTTTGTCATGAGATCCATATTCTTCCGCTTTTTGAGCCATCAAACCTACATTTGGTACAGTACCCATTGTAGATGGATTAAAAGCGCCGTGTTTTTTACAAAAATCTATAGTTGCTGTGTAAATACTTGCATAGCTGCTATCTGGTATGATAGCCTTGGTGTCTTGTTCTAAGCCTTTTGCATTGTACATTTTACCCGAAGTCCGGATCATGGCTGGCATGGAGGCATCAATAATGACATCACTCGGGACGTGTAAATTGGTAATTCCTTTTTCGGAGTTTACCATGGCTAAATCAGGTCCGTCTTCAAGTGCTTTGTTAAACGCTGCTTCAATTTCGCTGCGCTTTTGGGAATCTAATTTTTTTAGTTTATCTAAAATATTTTCATAGCCATTATTGGGGTTAACTCCAATTTGTTTAAATTCAGTTTTGTAGTTCTCAAAAACATCTGAGAAAAAAAGGCGAATCACATGTCCAAAAATGATGGGGTCACTTACTTTCATCATGGTCGCTTTCATGTGTAAAGAGAGTAACACTCCAGATGCTTTAGCTTCCTCAATTTGTTTTTTTATGAATATTTTTAGAGCACTAACGTCCATCAAACTTGTATCAAAAATCTCTTTGTCTAAAAGTTTGATACTTTCTTTTAAAATTGCTTTTTGACCTGTATGACTGCTGTGAACAATACAAACAGTCGTTTCATTTTTTATAGTTACGGATTGTTCGTTGTGCGCAAAGTCCCCAGATTCCATGCTGGCAACATGGGTTTTGGAATCAGATTTCCATTCTCCCATACTGTGAGGATTTTTTTTGGCATAGCTTTTTACAGCTTTTGGTGCACGACGGTCTGAATTGCCTTCCCTTAATACAGGATTTACGGCACTTCCTTTAATTTTGTCATAGCGATTTTTTATTTGATGTTGTTTATCACTTTGGGGTTGTTCAGGGTATTTTGGAAGGGCGTACCCATGGGACTGAAGTTCAGCAATAGCCTCCTTAAGCTGAGATAATGAGGCACTAATATTTGGCAGTTTTATCACATTGGCTTCTGGGGTTTTGACTATGTCACCCAGGCTTTTAAGTGCATCTTCTACAGGCTCTTTTTCTGAAATATATTCTGGAAAAGCGGACAGAATTCTTGCAGCTAGTGATATGTTTTTGGTTTCTAAAGATATACCATAGGGCTCCAAAAATGAGGAGACAATAGGCAGAAAAGATCGAGAGGCTAATGCAGGTGCTTCATCCGTAATGGTGTATATAATTTGAGCCATAGAGTAAGCATTTTACAGGTTGATTTGTTCTGTTGTGTATTTTAAAAAACCTTCAAATATATTAAAAACCCCAGTATTTTGAGTTCAAATAACAAATGAATTTTAACATTTTGACAACAATCCAATTTGGCATCTTTTTTTTTGACAAAATGATAAATTTTTAACAAAAAAAAGCGCTGTTATAACAGCGCTTTTATAAAATTAATTATTTGGAAATAATTACTTAGTACGTTCTTTAATTCTGGCTTTCTTACCAGTTAATTCTCTAAAATAGAAAATACGTGCGCGACGCACTTTACCGCGTTTGTTAATTTCAATTTTTTGCAAGGCAGGCATATTCATAGGGAAGATACGCTCAACTCCAATCGTTCCTGACATTTTTCTAATTGTAAAGGTTTCAGAAGTTCCAGTTCCTCTTTTTTGTAGAACAACGCCACGGAAGAACTGGGTTCTTACTTTTTGACCTTCACGGATTTCGTAAAATACAGTGATGGTGTCACCAGCAGAAAACTCAGGGAAGTCTTTTTTCGTTACAAATTCGTCTTGAACGAATTTAATTAAGGTTTCCATAGTAATTGTTTTATGAATTTTTTCGAATCAACATGTACGATTATCGCTAGAGGTTAATTAGAAATTGGCAGCAAATATAAGCAATTATTAAATGCTTACAATTTTTATTGGATTTTTATTCATTTAGTAAATCTGGTCTTTTACTTTTTGTTCTTTCATAGGCTTGTTCCTCTCGCCATTTTTCAATTTCATGAAAATTCCCACTGAACAACAACTCGGGGACTTCCCATCCCTTGTAGGAACGTGGTCGTGTATAAATGGGTGGCGCTAATAAGTTGTCTTGAAAAGAATCGGTCAAAGCAGAGGTTTCATTTCCCAGAACACCAGGAATTAATCGAATTATGGCATCACACAAAACAGCAGCCCCTAATTCTCCGCCAGATAACACATAATCTCCAATAGAAATTTCTTTGGTAATAAAATGTTCTCTTACCCTTTGGTCGACCCCTTTGTAATGGCCGCATAAAATGATAATATTTCCTTTCAACGAGAGTTGGTTTGCCATCTTCTGATCCAGTAAGCTTCCATCAGGGGTCATGTATATAACTTCCTCATAGTTGCGTTCAGATTTTAGTCTTGTAATGCATTTATCAATGGGCTCAATGGTCATTACCATGCCGGCACCACCACCAAATTGATAGTCGTCTACGGATTTGTAATTATCTGATGCATAGTCTCTCAAGCTGTGAACATAAACCTCTACAAGCTTTGAATCTATAGCACGTTTTAGAATTGAAGCTTCAAAAGGGCTTTTGAGTAATTCAGGAACTACACAGATAATGTCAATGCGCATATGTCAAAAATATATCTACAAATATAAGTGAATTATGCTTAGTGATTTAGTGTTTAATAGTTAGTAAAACCCTTACCTCAGCTATATATAGCCAGACGCAGTAGTTGATGGCTGTAGCCATATTAATTTCGTATATAAATTCATTAAAAAATCGCTTACACTATTGTAAGCGATTTTTAAATTAGATAGGTTGTTCATTTATCTAAAGCGATAGACCATTTTTTCACCGCTGTTTTTTATAATTTCAATTCTATTTACTCTATCTGAATTTTTATTAAGTGCTTTTTTTACATCTGCTATAGAGTTGACTCTAAGCTCATTGATTCCAATGATTATACTGCCTTTATCAACACCGTCTGAAATCCATTCTTCCTTGTAATAGTCAGACAACTCTTGTAATTCAAGGCCGTATTTTTGATTTTTTTTCTTTAACTCTGAACTTTTGAGTTCACGAAGTGTTCCAATGATGGGGATGTTGATGGTAGTTAATTTTTCCAGTTTTACTTTCAAATCTTTTATTTTGTTTTTTCTCAACAACTTAACTTTAACAATATCATTTGGACTTTTTGTATTTAGAAAACCTTTTAAATCTGAGAATTTTGAAATCTTTATACCGTCAATACTTTTGATGACATCGCCTTCTTGAATTCCAGACAATTCTGCGCCGCTTTCTTTTTGAACATCGTTAACATAAAAGCCTTCTGTATCTTCAATACCGAGCGCTTCAGATCGTTTGCTGTTCAGTTCAGTCCCTACAACACCTAAAATTCCATTTTGAACATTTCCAAATTCCATAATATCTTCCACTACTTTACGAGCGATATTGCTGGGAACTGCGAAAGAATACCCAATGTAAGATCCTGTCTGTGAAGAAATAGCAGTATTTATACCTATGAGATCCCCGTAAATATTCACCAATGCGCCCCCAGAATTACCTGGGTTAACTGCCGCATCCGTTTGTATAAATGATTGCGTGTTTCTACCTGAAAGATCTCTTGATTTTGCACTGATTATGCCGGCAGTGACGGTAGAGGTCAAATTAAAAGGATTGCCAACCGCTAACACCCATTCTCCAACCTTAGTCGTGTTGCTGTCACCAAAAGTGGTGTAGCTAAGATCTTCGTCTGCTTGGATTTTAAGCAGGGCAATATCTGTGCCGGGATCGGTTCCAATAAGTTCTGCTGTAAATGTTTTGTTATTATTGGTAGTCACTTCAATAGATTTTGCCCCCTGAATCACATGGTTGTTTGTAACAATATAGCCATCAGGAGAGATAATGACTCCCGACCCTGTACCAACTTGTTCACGGTTTTGTGGACGTCCAAAAAATAGATCTTCATAAGTGGTGTAGCCCTTGCTCGTTGTCGTGTTTTTTACATGGACTACAGCGTGCAGTGTTTTTTCAGCAGCCGTTGTAAAATCAACATTACTACCTCCATTATTCACATTGTTCAAATAATTTACTGGAAAGACAATTGGGTTTTCAGAAATAGAATTGTTTTGGATTTGTAATTTAGGTTGTAGCCATTGCGTGTAGGCAATAAGCGCTATAGCGCCACCAAGAACTGATACGCTTAAAAAAGAAATAAATTTTTTCATAATCTTGATGTTTGAGTTCAAATTTTAAAATTAATTTTTTATTGCTTAATTTTTTTATCGTTAACTGAAATTTAACAATGACAAGTTCCTTATAAATATGCTTATATTTGCGACGTGTATGCCAGTTAATTTCTTTAAATATCAAGCCACCGGTAATGACTTTGTTATCATTGATAACCTCACAAACTTTTTTAACAAAAATGATACCAAACTTATCGCCAGACTTTGTGACCGACGTTTTGGCATTGGCGCGGATGGTTTAATTCTTTTAGAGTCTTCATCTGATTTTGATTTTAAAATGATTTATTTTAATGCCGATGGTCGTGAAAGTAGTATGTGTGGAAATGGCGGCCGTTGTATTGTGGCCTTTGCAAGGCGCTTGGGAATCATTAAAGATACCACAATCTTTACAGCCATTGATGGCCCTCATGAAGCAAAAATAGAAGCCTCCCAAATTTCCTTAAAAATGCAGGATGTCAAATCGATAGAAAATAAAGCTGGTGGAATTATACTTCATACGGGATCGCCACATTATGTTTCAATGTGTAAAGATTTAGACAATTTAAATGTTCAGATTGAGGGTTCCAAGATTAGAAACACTTCGCCTTTTCTAGAGGATGGAATTAATGTAAATTTTGTAGACCCCATCGATTCAGAAAATTTCGCAATCCGGACCTATGAACGCGGTGTTGAAGGGGAAACGTTGTCCTGTGGAACTGGCGCTACAGCCGTCGCCATTGCGATGCATGCGTCTCAAAAAACCAACAGCAATTGTATTACACTTCAAACACAAGGCGGGGATTTAGAAGTCCAATTTAGATCTAAGGACGCCTCTTATGTTGATGTTTGGTTGCGCGGTAGTGTACGCTATGTTTATGAAGGCACCTTTGAAAATAACTTTTAATTTATAACGATTCATGAATTTAAAAAATAGCGCATTGGCTGTTGTAATGTTAGGCCTGATCGTGATTGCTTACTTTTCGTTTAAAATCTATGCGATTATGTTAGTGCCCAATACTGCTTTTAATTCTAAAGAAGCTTATATTTTTATTTCTACCGGTGCAACTTACTCTGATGTTCGGTCCGATATGGAACCATTGCTTTTAGACATAGAAAAATTTGATGCGCTTGCCAAACAAAAAAAATACAACATAAATGTGAAAGCGGGCCGTTATCGCATCGCGAGGGACATGACCAATAATGACATCATCAATTCCTTGAGAAGCCAAAACTTGGCAGTCACTGTCGCCTTTAATAATCAACACAGTTTAGGTTTGTTGGCCCAAAGAATTTCAAATCAAGTAGAAGCTGATAGCCTAAGTTTGATGGGTGTTTTTACGGATTCACTTTTTTTAAGTTCGAATGCGTTTTCAAAAGAATCAGCCTTAGCGATGTATTTGCCAAACAGTTATGAATTTTTTTGGAATACTTCTGCAAAGAAAATTAGATCAAAATTACAAAAGGCCTACAATATATTTTGGACTTCCAATCGAAAACAAAAAGCCAAAGCAATGGGCTTAACACCTGTTGAAGTATCTATTTTAGCCGCTATTGTTCAAGAGGAATCCAAGGAACTGACAGAACAGCCTAGAATTGCAGGGGTCTACATGAATCGACTTAAAAACAATTGGGCTTTACAAGCCGATCCGACATTAAAATTTGCAGCCTATCAAACAAAGGCCTACAAAAATAAAGTCATAAAACGCGTTCTAAATAAGCATAAAAAAATTGAATCTCCCTACAATACTTACATACATACGGGCTTGCCTCCTGGGCTCATCGCAATGCCAGATTTATCTGCTATCGGTGCTGTTTTAAATTTTGAATCACATTCTTACTTTTACTTTGCTGCAGACCCCAGTCGCCCTGGATTCCATCGCTTTGCAAAAACGCTTTATGCTCACAATGCCAATGCCCGTCGTTATCAAAATTACCTCAATCGACAAGGCATACGAAAATAACTTAATATGCTTATTATCAGTCAATTATAATATGTTGTATCTTTGCACGGATTTTTTTATTTGATTCAAATCTACAATGATAAAAATATTTATTTTCAGACATCTCCCTTACACAGCTATTTTGCTTTGTTGTTTGCTATACGCATTTACCTCTGCACCTGCTTCGAGTTCATCAAAAGAAACCATTAAGGGTAAAGTTATTTTGAATTACAATTTCCCCAAGCCATTAGATGCTGTGAGCTTTCAAGACTACGAATTCATTAATTATATAGAATTGGAGCGTTCTTTAATTGGATTTAAAGAAGCATTGGCATTTAAAGAATCTCGTGGCCGTTATCAAGTGGTAAATTCTCTAGGCTATCTTGGTAAATATCAATTTGGTGCTTCTACATTAAAACTTTTAGGAATTCACGACCTCTCTAATTTTTTGTTATGTCCCGAACTTCAGGAGAAGGCTTTTATCGCGAATTTGAAGCGAAATAAATGGGTTTTAAGACGGGACATCGACCGATTTGTTGGGCAAAACATTAACGGTACAGTTGTGAGTGAATCTGGCATTTTAGCCGCTGCACATTTGGCGGGACCTGGAAGTGTTAAACGTTATTTAAGAAGCCAGGGTGCTATTGGATTTAAAGATGCTTTTGGGACTGATATTGCTTCATACATAAATAAGTTTGCTGCTTTTGATACGAGTGTTGTCACAGCAGAAAGACACCCAAAGATAAACTTACTTTAATCTTTTTGAAGGATAAATATTGTGGGGCGTTTGTGTAAATCAACTTTGATTTTTTGCCACTGCTGAACAGATAATGTTTTTATAAATTGACTGGAAAGTGTCAAGTCACAAGCTAGACAAACTCTTGTCTCAGAATGTAGAATCCGACATAGGTCTTCTAAAAGTCTTTGATTTCGGTATGGCGTTTCAATAAAAGCCTGGGCTTGTTGCATTTCAAAAGAACGTTTTTCCAATTGTTTTAACTTGCTTTTCCGTTCATTTTTATCAATAGGTAAATAGCCATTAAAGGCAAAACTCTGTCCATTCATTCCAGAAGCCATTACTGCCAATAAAATTGAGGAAGGCCCGACCATGGGAACCACCCTAATGTTTTTCTCATGTGCCAAACGCACCACTTCTGAGCCCGGATCTGCCACTGCAGGGCACCCCGCGTCTGATAACAAGCCTATTGATTGTCCCTCATTGCATGGATTTAAATAGTTTGGAATTTCTGAAGCCTTAGTAAATTTATTGAGTGGTAAAAGTGTGAGTTTGTCTTGCGATTTATTAGGACATATAGCTTTTATGAAGCGTCTTGCAGATTTCTCACTTTCAACAATGTAGATGTCAATTTCCTCAATTCTTTTTTTTACGGCAATCGGCATGACCTCAAACGGTGAAACATCCCCTAGTGTCGTTGGAATTAGATAGAGTGCCCCAGTCATAAATTGTTTTTTAAGCGTTCACTGTGGTATTTACAGGCTGTATCTAACATTTTATAGACATGTTCAAAGCCTTTCTCGCCTCCATAATATGGGTCTGGAACTTCTTTTATTTTTGATCCAGAAAAATTCAAAATCAATTTTACTTTTTCAATATCTTTATCATTTTGAGCCTGTCGTATTACAGCATTATAATTGGATTGATCCATTACAAAGATGTGGTCAAATAATTCAAAATCATAGCCTTTAAAAAGGCGAGACGTTTGATTTGAAATGTTCAATCCATTTTTTTTAGCGACTTCAATTGAGCGGGTATCTGGTGGGTTTCCATTGTGAAAACCACTGGTTCCTGCAGAGTCTACAAAAAATTTATCGTTAGGTAATTTTGATTGTAAGATGCCTTCCGCTAGTGGAGAACGGCAAATATTTCCCAAGCAAACCATCAAAATTTTTGTCATTATTTGAATTTAAACAGAGAGTTTTTTTGTCAAATCTTCCACGTATTTTCTAAACTGTTTGTCCGTTGAGGAAAGATTGTCTACTGTTTTACAAGCATGAAGAACAGTGGCATGGTCGCGTTGTCCTATTTGAGATCCTATACTTGCTAAGGAAGCCTTAGTGAATTTTTTAGCAAAAAACATTGCCAATTGTCGGGCTTGGACAATATGACGTTTTCTTGTTTTGGACTGCAGTGTATCTATATCCATTTGGAAATAGTCAGAAACTACTTTTTGTATGTAATCGATTGAAACTTCTCGCTTTGTATTCTTTACAAATTTTTCTACAATTTCTTTGGCTAGCCCAATTGTAATTTCTTTTTTATTGAAAGAGGACTGTGCGATTAGAGAGATAATAGCACCCTCCAGTTCTCTTACATTTGTTTTGATGTTTTTAGCAATATAATCAATAACTTCGTCAGACATTTCAACACCATCACGGTATAACTTATTCTTTACTATGGAGACACGCGTTTCGAAATCAGGCTTTTGAAGTTCTGCCGATAGGCCCCATTTGAATCTGGAGAGTAAGCGCTGCTCAATATCTTGCATATCAACCGGGGCTTTGTCACTTGTTAAAATAACTTGCTTACCATTTTGATGTAGATGGTTGAAAATATGAAAAAAGACATCTTGTGTTCCCGATTTTCCGGACAGAAATTGGACGTCATCAATAATTAGTACATCAATAATTTGATAAAAATGAATGAAATCATTTCGGTTGTTCTTTTTAACAGATTCTATGTACTGCTGTGTAAATTTCTCTGCAGTGATGTATAGTACAGTTTTTTCTGGGTACTTATCTTTAACATCCACCCCAATCGCATGTGCTAAGTGGGTTTTTCCAAGTCCAACGCCTCCAAATATAAGTAATGGGTTAAATGAGGTTCCGCCGGGTTTGTTGGCTACTGCAATGCCCGCATTTCTTGCCAAGCGATTAGAATCACCCTCTAAAAAGTTTTCAAATGAGTAAACGGGATTCAGTTGAGATTCAATTTTAATATTCCGAATACCAGGAATAACAAATGGGTTTTTTAATTGTGGATTTTTATTTTTTAGAGGAATGTTTGCCTGTTGCGATTTGATTGCAGAACGGTTAACACTCGGGATTTTTTCAGTAAACGGCTGATAATTTCCATAAGTGTTTTCCATCTTAATAATGTAAACCAGCTTGGCATGGTCGCCCAGCTCTTTGGTCAATGCAACTTTTAAAATTTTAACGTAATGCTCTTCAAGCCATTCATAGAAAAATTTACTAGGAACTTGAATGCTTAGGGAGAGATCAGTCAGCTTGACTGCTAAAATGGGCTCAAACCAAGTTTTATACGCCTGCGGCTGAATATTATCCTTGATAAAGGATAGGCAATTTTTCCATACGGAATCCGCAGTATTATTCATTTTTTGGTTTGTAGTGTTAGTTAGTTGGTGGAAAAAAATTAAGTGGTTTGGGGAATACCGTAGTTAATTTTTGACTTAACAAATATGTGAACAAAATTTCAAAAAAAAAAATTAAAATTGTAGGATTTTTTATTTTTTTTAGATTACTTTTTGTACCCCATAAATATATAATTTTTTTTATGCTTTGCCACACTACTGACGTTAAAGTTCGCTACGGTGAAACCGATCAAATGGGAATTGTCTACCACGGAAATTACGCCCAATATTTAGAAATTGGCCGCACCGATTGGTTGTCGGCTTTGGGTTTTTCTTACAAGAAGATGGAACTAGAAGGGCTTATGCTTCCAGTTGTTATTTTGAATATAAATTACTGTAAATCAGCATTTTATGACGATATTTTGACAATCAAAACAACATTAATTAAAATACCAAAGGTCTCAATTGAGTTTGATTATGAGATCAAAAACGCCCAAGGCGAATTGATTACTACCGCTTATTCAAAGCTGGTTTTTGTGGATGCTAAAACACGTTTACCAAGGCAATGTCCGCAATTTTTTTTAGACCAACTGCATAATTAATCGTTCAAATTTTCACTATTAATTTTGTGATGGACTTGAAACGCTCATTTCAGCAATTCTATTTTCTATTATCAATTGAAAACATAACCACAATACTTACTTTCTTTTGTTTTTTTAAGGAACTCCTTTGAAGCTTTTAATACAAAACAAATCACATTTTTAAAAAAGGACGTTTGTAAAGGTCCAAAGGCGTTCCTTACCAACTTTTAATGCTTCGCTTGAGCGTTTAGAAAATTTTGGGGCTTTGACCCCATTTTCAATCTCCGCATTGCCTTCAAATATTCTTGCTTCATCCCATAAATTTTCATCTATAAACTTTTGGATTGTTTTAGGTCCACCTTCCACTATCAAAGAGTTAATTTGGCGCTCAAAAAGTATTTCACAAATTTGTCCTGCCAATTGCTTGTCATTTTTTAAATGCGCTGTATCAAGCACAATAGTTTCAGCATTAGCATTGAAAACAGCGTATTTTTTTGAATGTAGTTTCTTATTAATTATTACAATACGCGTTGGATTTTTTCCAATAACATGTCTTGTAGTCAAGCTTGGATTATCTTCAATGACCGTGTTGGCCCCTACTAAAATAGCCTGTTCTTCAGCCCGCCATTGATGTACCAGTTGTCTTGCCATTTTCCCAGTGATCCAAAACGGTCTTTTTGAGCTGGTTTTATTTGGCGCCACAAAACCGTTTTTAGTCTGTGCCCACTTGAGAATAATATATGGTCGCTTTTTGAGGTGATATGTTAAAAAGCGTTTGTGGTGTTCTTTGCACAAGGCTTCTTCAACGCCCAATATTACTTCACAACCACTTGCTCTGAGGCGAGCAATTCCTTGGCCACAAACTTTTTCGTATGCATCTACACAACCAATCACAACTTTTGGTATTTCATGCGCAATAATCAAATCACAACAGGGCGGGGTTTTACCGTGATGGCTGCAAGGTTCTAAGGTTACATAAAGCGTGGCTTTTTTAAGCCTTATTTTATCTTTAACGGAATCAATCGCATTGACTTCTGCATGCGCCCCGCCATACGGACTTGTGTAGCCCTCTCCAATGATTTTATTGTCCTCAACAATTACACAACCGACCATAGGGTTTGGAGCGGTTGTTCCTAATCCATTTTTGGCAATCTCGATGCAGCGTTTTATATACTTAGAATGCAAGGCGATGTCGCGTTTTATTACTTTGTTATATATGTGTATATTCGATACTACAAAAATAAGATTTATTATGAGGATGTTAGAGTTCTGAATGATAAAAATCAAAATATAAAGTCATCAAGAGATCAACCGGTTTATCTCATTTTTTTGTGGGCTGATCACAATTTAAGTTTGAGAAAGCTAAAAGAATTGAAATGAAATTAAGAGAATTAAAATCATATTTTAACGAAGAATTAATGTCTTACCCTTTGTCAGAGCGGCAAATGTTTTTTCAGAGGATTTGTGAATCGTACCTGGATCTAAAACCTCATGAATTGGTTTTAAATTATGAAGCCGATCTATCAAGTGCCGCGGTCAATTCTTTAAAATCAGCAATGAATCGCCTTAAAAATCAAGAGCCGCTCCAATACGTCTTGGGAACCTCCTATTTTTTTGGTTTGGAGTTTTCAGTAGGCCCTAGTGTGTTGATTCCGCGTCCCGAAACAGAGGAATTAGTGGCCTGGATATTAACTCATTTTAAGAAAAATGATGCGCTTAAAATTCTGGACTTAGGAACGGGCTCTGGATGTATCGCCATAACCCTGGCCAAACAATTACCCAATGCCCAAGTTTATGCGATGGATACAAGCCATGAAGCTTTAAAGATGGCCAAAATCAATGCTAAAAATAATGAGGTTGATGTTGAATTTTTTCAAGGCAATATATTAGAATTGAAGTTCCAAAATCAATCTTTTGATTTAATTGTATCCAACCCCCCTTATGTCCTAAAAAATGAGCAGTCTAAAATGGCTTCTAATGTCTTTGATTATGAACCTCATTTGGCCTTGTTTGTTGATGATAATACCCCCTTAATTTTTTATAAAGCAATCTGTAAAATAGCTTTTGAAAATTTGCACTCAAAGGGATTTTGTTTTATGGAAATCAATGAGGCTTTAGGCCCAGATACTCAACTGCTATTTGAAGGCAACGATTTTCAAAAAACAGCTTTAAAAAAAGATACTTTTGGTAAAGATCGTATGTTGAAAACTCAAAAAAAGTAAGCCTTTTTTCTAAGCTTTTCATGCCATAATTTAGTATTTTAGTGGTTGGTTAATGCTAGTGATTTTTATAAAATGTCGGATCAAGAACTAATAGCGCAACTTCGAAAGGAATTAAGACAACACAATTACAATTATTATGTGTTGGATCAACCAATTATTTCCGATTTTGAGTTTGACATGAAGTTAAAACAGCTTCAAGATTTAGAATTACAATACCCAGAAATGCAGGATCCTAATTCACCAACTTTGCGGGTAGGTGGTGCGGTCACCAAAAACTTTAAAACCGTTGTACATGCCCAGCGGATGTATTCGTTGGACAACTCTTATTCCAAATTCGACTTATTAGACTGGGAAACTCGAATTAAAAAATTAGTAGATGGCCCAATTGCGTATACTTGCGAATTAAAATATGATGGTGCCTCCATTAGCATTACCTACAAGGATGGCATGCTTTTTCAAGCCTTGACGAGAGGGGATGGTACTCAAGGGGATGACGTCACTGCCAATGTTAAAACCATTAAATCTGTTCCCTTAAAACTTCAGGGAGATTATCCAGATTTTTTTGAAATTAGAGGAGAGATTATTCTTCCTTTTGAGGGCTTTAAATCCATGAATGAATCTCGTATTCTTGATGGGGAAGATCCCTTTAAAAATCCAAGGAATACTGCTTCTGGGAGTTTAAAACTTCAAAATAGTAGCGAGGTCGCAAAACGTCCTTTAGAATGTCTTTTGTATAGCATTGTAGGTGAAAATACAGGCATTATTTCACAGTTTGACAACTTGACAAAAGCACGATCTTGGGGGTTTAAAGTTCCAAAAGAAGCTCAGTGTCTGGACTGCATAGATGCGGTTTTGAAATTTATAGAATATTGGGACAGCGCACGCCATGATTTACCCTATGAGATTGATGGTATTGTGATCAAAGTAAACAACCTTCATCAGCAAGCCGAATTGGGCTTTACGGCCAAAGCACCGCGTTGGGCTATGGCTTACAAATTTAAAGCTGAGCAAGTCTCTACAAAATTGAATTATATTTCATATCAAGTGGGCCGTACAGGCGCCATAACACCGGTTGCTAATTTAGAACCTGTAGCGCTAGCGGGTACTGTGGTCAAGCGTGCCTCTTTACATAATGCCGACCAAATAGCAAAATTAGACGTTCGTGTTGGCGACACTGTTTTTGTTGAAAAAGGTGGTGAAATAATTCCAAAAATAACGGCCGTTGATCTTTCCAAGCGTTCAAATGATTCCACTACAACCCTATACATTTCTGAATGTCCAGAGTGTCAAACACCATTGACAAGAAAAAGCGGTGAGGCGCAACACTATTGCTTCAACAAATTGGGGTGCCCCCCTCAGATTATTGGTCGTATTCAGCATTATATTTCCAGAAAAGCTTTGGATATTGAGGGCTTGGGTGGAGAAACCGTGACTTTGTTGGTTAACGCATCACTTATTCAAGATCCCGCGGACTTGTACACACTTAAAATAGAAGATATTTTGCCTTTAGATCGCATGGCGCAAAAGAGTGCGGAAAACTTGATTTTAGGAATCGAAGCTTCCAAGAAAATCCCTTTTGAGCGCGTATTATTTGGCTTAGGCATTCGTTACGTTGGTGAAACTGTGGCAAAAACATTAGCGAAACATTACAAAAGTATTTCTGCTTTATCAGAGGCCACTGTTGAAAATCTTGAGGCTGTTGATGAAATTGGGATTAAAATTGCCGAAAGTGTTTATGCCTTTTTTCGCAACGATAACAGCATTCGATTGGTTTCGCGTTTGTATAGTTATGGCCTGCAGTTGGAGCTCTCTAAAGCGGCACTGGCCAATCAAACTTCGATTCTGGCAGGCGATCGTATTGTAGTTTCTGGCGTTTTTGAAAAGGTCAGTCGTAGCGAGCTTAAAAAACTTATTGATGCCAATGGCGGTAAAGTAGTGAGTTCTATTTCTGCCAAAACCACTTATTTGGTGGCAGGCGCTAATATGGGACCAAGCAAACGACAAAAAGCGGAGGATTTGGGCATTCCTGTTTTAACAGAACAATCATTTTTGGATAAGCTTTAAACAGAAACCACTTTGCTTTTCACACGAATGTTTTCAGATTCAAAATAAAAATCTACTTTTCCTAAGTAAAGCCCATAACAACCCACTTGATTTACAAGAACGGTTTTTCCAGCCGAATTGGTCTCTTTTGTGGGTTCATTTAGAAAAGTATGGGTGTGTCCACCTATGATAAGATCAATATTTTCAGTCGACCTTGCTAACTTTATATCTGAGATTTTTTGTGGTTTTTCATCATAACGGTAACCTAAATGAGAAAGGCATATAATTAAATCGCATTTTTCTTCAAGTTTAAGAATGCGACTCATGTCTTGTGCAATTTCTACAGGGTTGAGGTATTTGGTTTCTTTAAAGGCATCAGGGTTGACCAAGCCTTTTAATTCAATACCCAAACCAAAAACTCCTATTTTAACACCTCCTTTAAAAAAAACTTTATAGGGTTTTACATGTGTGTTCATGACCGTGTTTCGGAAGTCGTAATTAGCAGAAATAAAATCAAATTTCGCATGGGGCAATTGGGCATAAAGACCCTCAATGCCATTATCAAAGTCGTGGTTACCAATGGTTGCTGCGTCGTAATTTAGCAGGCTCATAAGCTTGAACTCTAAAGCACCTCCAAAGTAATTAAAATATGGAGTGCCCTGAAAAATATCCCCGGCATCCAATAAAAGCGTGTTGGGGTTTTCATTGCGCAGTTTTTGAATAAGCGTTGCTCTTCTTGATATACCTCCTTTGTTTGCATTTTTAACGTCGTTGGGTTCAAAAGGATCGATGTGGCTGTGCACATCGTTGGTGTGTAAAACCGTAATTTTTACAGTTTTATTTTCTGAACATGAAATCGGTAAGCCGCTCAACGATAGAAGGGCAGTAGAAGCTGCGGACTTTTTTATGAATTTTCTCCTTTTCACAGTTATTTGGTATAAATAAAACGCATGTCACGTTTAGGGTTTAAAGTGTCTTTTGCTTTAAAATAATCAATTAAGATGTTTCTGATTTTGTAATCTATATCATAGACAGCATTGTTTTTTTTAAAAAAATCCATACGGTCGCCCCCATTCAGCAGATAGTCACTCGTTGCAACATTGTAAACATTATTGAGGCTTAATGCTTTTCCTTGTATTAGAAGTTTTTTAAGGATGCCTTTTTTTGTGATGTGAAGTGTCATATTAGAAATGGGATGGGCACGTCTAGCTATTTTGAGATAATCGATCATTTCCAGAATTGCAGATCCCTTCATTTGAACCACAACAACTTGATTTTCAAAGGGCATTATACGAAATGCAGTTTCTATTTTGATGGGTCCTTTAGGCAATGCAGCTCTAATACCACCGTGGTTTAATAGCACTAAATCCAGGTTTTCATTCTGCCTTTTTTTTAGAAGTGGTGCAGTCATTTCAAAAACAGCATCTGCCATCATATTTCCAAGCGCGGTATTCAACGCACCTTCCGTTTTTGTATGTGCATTTTCAGAATAGCACAAAATCTCAGCCATTGAGGCATCTAAGTGTTTTTTGTAGGGCTGTAAAAAATCTTCAATAGCAGGATTGGGTTCCAATGAATTGTCAATTGAAATTCGTTGATAGTTTGCTTCTTTATTGGTTATGGTTTGATGACAAGAGAAAAACACTAAAATTAGCGCTGAGAATTTAATGTATTTAAGGGTCATTTATGTTAACTTTGTAGAAGACTAAAGGTACATGTTTTTTAATCGAATCAAAACGAAATCATCTCAAAGATTTTTGACCACTGTATTAAATTCTAGAAACAAAGAATTTAATTCAGACAAAATCCAATCTGTTGGGATTATTTTTGATTACAATAATTTTCAAGATTATGATTTTTTCAAACTCATGTTTACAGATTTAGGACTTAACATCAACCGGTTGCGTTTTATTGCCATGATTGACTCTGAAAAGGATCAGCCTAACAGTTGGGATGCTTTTTACAGCAAAGAAAATTTTGATTGGTTAGGGCATTGTAAAAACGCGGAAGTTAATGAGTTTGTTAATTTTCCGTTTGACTTATTGTTGAGTTATTACAAACCTAATTCCTATGAACTTAACATTGTCACAGCAATGTCTAAGGCAAATTTTAAAGTTGGGCTTTCGGCTGAGGACAAGCGTTTACACGATTTAATTTTGGAAATTGAACCAAAAGACACCTCTACTTTTAAAACAGAACTCATTAAATACCTCAAAACATTAAATAAAATTTAAATGAAAGCATTGATTGGAATGGGAGTTGCCTTGGTAACACCATTTAAACAAGATGGAAGCGTTGATCATAAAGCCCTTGCTAGGGTTGTGGAATACAACATCAGTAATGGAACGGATTACTTAGTCATAAGTGGAACTACTGGAGAGAGTGTAACCATAACAAAGGATGAAAAGGCGGCTATTGTTCAAACCATTATAAAAACCAATGCAGGTCGATTGCCACTTGTTATTGGAATCGGTGGAAATAATACTGCTTCTGTGATTGATGAACTTCAAAGCACCGATTTGTCTCCATTTGTAGCCGTATTATCAGTTTCTCCATATTACAGCAAACCCACACAAGAAGGCCTTTATCAGCATTTTAAAGCGGTTGCTGATGCATCTTCTATCCCTGTTATTTTATATAATGTTCCAGGACGAACTTCAAAAA
>CESO01010973.1_pt1 | contig 18650 bp, 14 predicted proteins | sample 356341 | NCBI WGS metagenome assembly CESO01 (sample SAMEA2621812, study PRJEB7988) | marine metagenome | biome: marine biome (ENVO:00000447); feature: deep chlorophyll maximum layer (ENVO:xxxxxxxx); material: "saline water (ENVO:00002010), including plankton (ENVO:xxxxxxxx)" | depth 35 m
AAGAAGGTCCTTCCAGGGAACTGCTCAATCTCATAGGGAGTGATTTCATCATCAGTTGGAATATAAAAAGCTACCATTTCAAAATATTTATTTTTCATTTTTGATCTATATCCAAACTCAAAGTTTAAGGCTTTTTGTGCAATTAATTGTGGATTAAGACCAGAATCACCATAAGGATTTGAAGATAATTCACTTAAGGTTGGGGTTTCAAAACTTGAAGAAAAATTAACCCAAATATTTTTATTTTTAGAAATACTCATATTGATTCCAATACTGGGATTCAATTTATATAATTCAATACCGTAATCCGTTTTATCAGAAGCTAAACTATTATTGTCCCATCTTAAACCAATAGTGATTAATGCCTTTTTATATTTTAAATGATCGATCAAATAAAAACTTCTATTTTCAAATGATTCAATTTGATTTAATGTTATTTCGCCTTGAACTCCTTTGATGTTTTTGAACCTCTTTCTTCTATCTTTCTGAAAGCCTAAATCCAAACCTAAAAGAAGTGTGTTAGAAACTTTTTCGTTAAAACTACTATGTTTAAAATTAAAATTTCCACCCCAAAAATCTCTATCTAAATCTACAATTCCTCCAAACTCAAATGGTAATTTTCCATAGAAATTTCTTTTTGAATAAAATGTTGAAGCATTCCAACTAATTTTTTCAGAATTTTTTAATTCCCATTGTAATGATGATTTAAAATGATTAATTGACTCGTATGTATCATAATCAATATTCCTTCCCCTAGCTTGTGACCTATTATTATTTCTTTCTTGATCTGTCAATCCCCCTGGGTCTCCAGCATATGGGCTATCAGTATAAGACAATGAACCTAAAAAAACTCCTATACCTTTTGTATTTAATCTAAGGCGTGATAAAAAATTTGTTTGTTCAATTCCACTTCTATCCCTGTATCCATCACTTGAAATTTTATTCAAATGAACTAGAGCTTCTGAGTTTAATCTTTTTAATCCAAAACTACCTTGATAATTTTGCATACCATATGAACCATAAGTTGATTTTAAATTCACAAAATTATTTTCAAAATTTGAGATAGAATTGATCTTAATTACCCCTCCAGATGCATTTCCATATAAAGATGCTGATGGGCCTCTAATTACCTCCACTCTTTCTATGATACCAAGATTTAGGTTGTCTAATTGACCTTGCCCATCAGGAGTTGTTTCAGGTATACCATCCACTATTAGTTTAATTCCCCTTATGCCAAAAGCTGATCTTGCTCCAAAGCCGCGAATGGAAATTCTTAAATCTTGAGCAAAATTATTAGCATTGAGAGTAAACACTCCAGGTATTCTGTTTATGTATTCCTTTAAAGAATTTTGCTGTAAAATATTAACATTTAATGCAGTATCTAAAACATTAACTGATAAAGGGATATCTGCTAGTCTAGAAGGAATTTTAGATGAATTAACAATGACTTCCTTTAAATCTAAAACTTTTATTTGTATGGTATCAATTATTTGACTGAAAGAATAGTTTGAGAATAGAAAAATTAAAAAAAAATATATCTTAGCTTTTAACACTTTTATTGAAAATTAATTATTAATTTCTTGACTAAAATAATTCGCAATATTATATAATTATTTTATCAAAATGAAAAAAATTTTTCTAATAATTTTCAAGTTGTCATCGTTACTATTTTTTTTAATTACAATTCTATTATTAATTTTTTATATCAATAGATTAAAACTAATTAATGACTATAAAAAAGAACTAGGCGCTGAAGTTAAAAATATAACGATTGATGGAATCAATTTTAGAGATCTTAATAAAAATGGAAAACTTGATAACTATGAAAACCATCAATTATCTATTGATGAAAGAATAGATGATTTAATTGAAAAATTGACATTGGAGGAAAAAGCAGGTATTATGTATCTTTCAATGGGAGGAATGGATGAAAATGGTAATCCTAGAGATATTCCTAATTTATTGGGAAATCTAAAAGACTTTATGTTAAGCACCTTGTTTCCCCCCACTACTGAATTAATTGTAAAATATAAATTAAATCATATAGGAAACGAAGACACATATGGTGGAGAGGCTACAGCTATATTTAATAATAATATCCAAAAAATTGCTGAAAGAACAAGACTTGGTATTCCAATCACACTAGCATGTAATCCTAAACATACTTTGGCAGATCAAATGGGTTTTGATGCAGGATCACAAAGCTTTTCTAATTGGCCAAACAATCTAGGATTAGCTGCTACAAGAGATACATCACTAGTTAGGAATTTTGGTTTAATTGCAAGAGAAGAATATAAGGCAGTTGGGTTTAGACTGGCTTTGCATCCTGTAGCAGATTTAGCTACTGAACCAAGATGGATGAGAGTTTATAGCACATTTGGAGAAGATGCTGATTTAGTAAAAAAATTCACTTATGCCTATATTAAAGGATTTCAAGGTGATACTTTATCAAATGAAAGCGTAGCTTGTGTAACTAAACATTTCGCTGGTGGTGGTCCCCAAAAAGACGGAGAGGATCCACATTTCCCTTATGGTAAAGATCAAGTTTACCCTGGTGGGATGTTCAATTATCATTTAAAACCATTTAGTGAAGGTGCCCTAATTGCAAATACTGCTCAAATAATGCCTTACTATGGTATACCGAAATTTCAAACATCTGAAAATGTTGGATTTGCTTTCAATAAAGAAATTATTCAGGGTCTTTTAAGGGATTCTTTAAAATTTGATGGGGTTGTAACAACTGACTGGGCAATTATTGAAGGCCTTGGTCTAATTGAAAAGATAGGACTTGATGAAACTCGAGCCTGGGGGGTTGAGGATTTAAATCCTCAACAGAGATTAATAAAAGTCCTAAATGCAGGCTGTGACCAAATTGGTGGAGAATATAATTCAAAAATGTTAGTTGATTTGGTTAAAACAGATAAAATAAATGAAAAGAGAATAGATATTTCAGTAAGAAGAATTCTCAAAGATAAATTTACTTTGGGTCTTTTTGAAAACCCATATGTTGACGCTAAAAATGCCTCAAAAATTTTAAATAGCCCCGAGAAAAAAAAATCAGCTAAAATTGCTCATTTAAAATCCATTGTACTTGGTAAAAATGATAATATTCTCCCTTTAGAAAGAGACGTCAAAATATATATTGAAGGTTTTAAAAATGATATTCCATTTAAAAAGTTTTCTGATATTGTTAATTCTCCAAAAAAAGCAGATTTTATTATAAAAAAATTTTCAACCCCATATTCCAAAAGGAATGATCATTTCTTTGAATTCTTATCTAAAGCGGGAAAACTCACATTTGACGAAAAAGAAATCAGAAGATTGACAGATTTGTCAAAAATTAAACCTGTTATTAGTGTTTTTAATCTAGAAAGAGCGGCAATATTAACTCCAATAGACTCCTTAAGTAGTGCTCTTATTATAGAATTTGGTTCAAAAGAAGATATAATAGCAGATATTGTTTTTGGTAGATATATTCCTACTGGGAAATTACCAATAGAAATTCCAAGGGATCAAAAAAGTTTAGAACAACAATTTGAAGACGTTCCCTATGATTCTAAAAATCCATTGTATAAATTTGGACACGGATTAACATATGAAAGAAAATAAAGCATGTATATTTTAAGTGATACAGAAGAAATATTAGTTTTAATTGTTGGTTTATCTCTAGTGATTGGTTTATTAATCAAAAGTTATAGAGATTATAAATCAATGACTAATGAATACAATATTAAAATGAGAAAAAAAGAAAAGGATGAAAAGTATGTGAAAAATCTGATAAAGGAAATTAATGCAAAAAATGAACTGTTAAAAAAAACAGCCGAATTAATAAAAAAAAATGAATCAAATAAATAATTTGTATATACAACTATTGTTATGATATCAATTACAAAAAAAAACTCGATTAATGATCTTTTAAATCACTTAAATTTTATTTTAGATGAGAAAAAATATATTGATTCTGTTCACAAAATTAAGATTATGACTACTCGAGAAATGATTTTGAAAATTATTTCTGAATAAACTATTTATAAACTCTAACGTAATCAATCTCCATAGTGCCAGATTTAAAGTCCTCATCGACTTTATTCCCTACAAAATTACCACCCATTGCAACATTTAAAATAATAAAGAAAGTTTGATTATATGGAAAAATTGATTGGTTATTATAAGTGTAAACGGCAATATCGTCTATATAAAAAGTTAATACTTGATTATTCCAAATTAAAGAATACACATGAAATTCTTCGGTTACATTTTTTATTTCATTTTTTACTGAAGTGAAATAAACAGGATCTGCATTATCATTGGCTCTATGTACAGTGGTGTGAATTCTTCCTTCTTTAAATCCATCATGTTCCATTATATCAATTTCTCCACATTGAGGCCAATCAACTTGGTCAAAATTATCTCCTAACATCCATATTGCTGGCCAAGTACCTCCTCCTTTAGGAAGCTTTGCCCTAACCTCAATTTTGCCATACATAAAACTAAATAACCCTTTAGAGACAATTCTTGCTGATGTGAAATCTTTATTTAAATACTTTTCTCTTTTGGCCGTAATTTTCAAAGTTCCATTTTCAACCAACAAGTTATCAGACCTGTCAGTATAATATTGAAATTCATTATTCCACCAACTTCCATTATTTGGAGGTATTGTCTCAGCATACCAGTTTTTATCACAAATTGAACCATCTTGATCAAACTCATCAGACCAAATTAGTGTTTTTAAATCCCCACTAAAATTAGCATTAGGGATTTCCCCTGAACATCCCAAAACTTCTTCCTCAGAATCAGACTGAGAAATCTGCTGAACATTTGGATCAAGTTGAATTAGACTATCATTTAAAATTAAACCATCACCTTTACTACATGAAATAATTGAAAAAATTAAAAAAAATTTTATTTTTTTAAAAGAAAATAATTTAGACATGATTAAAAATTGATTTAATTTAATAAACTTAAGTTGCATAAATAAAAATTCTTAATACTATTTTATTAAATTAGATCAAATAGTTTCGATAGATTAACTAATATAAATGGAAATAATCCCCCATGAAGGCATTAACTTAGTCTCAATTTTAAGAGGTATTTTAGGTTTATTTGTTTTAGTTTTTTTATCTTTTTTAATAAGCTCGGACAAAAAAAATATCCCATGGAAAACAGTTATAATTGGATTATCTATTCAACTTGTAATTGGAATTAGTATTTTAAAAGTACCTGTAATTAAAAATATTTTTGAAAAAATTGCAAATACCTTTATTACTATTATAGAATCAACAATTGAAGGAACATCTTTTTTATTTGGCTCACTTCTAAATAACGATAATAACGAATATATTTTTGCTTTAAATGTTTTACCTGTAATCATATTTTTTTCAGCTTTAACTTCAATATTATATTATTATGGAGTTATTCAAAAAACTATTGGTTTTTTTGCTTGGGGATTAAAAAATATTGTGAAAATTTCAGGTACAGAAAGTTTATCTGTTACTGGAAATATTTTTTTGGGACAGACTGAAGCTCCTCTATTAATAAAAAAACATTTGAAAAAAATGCATTCTTCAGAAATTTATACGGTAATGGTCGGAGGTATGGCAACAGTTGCAGGTTCAGTATTAGCAGGATATGTTGGTCTTTTAGGAGGAGACGATCCTGCAGAGAAATTAAAAGTAACTACTAACTTAATAGCTGCATCAGTTATGGCTGCTCCTGGAGCAGTAGCAATTGCAAAAATAATTATACCAAGCCAAAATAATTCAATTGAGAATAACATTAAAATTGATGATGCCCAAAAAGATAGTAATATACTTGATGCCATTTCAAATGGAACAGTCCAAGGGTTAAAATTGGCTTTTAATGTTGGTGCAATGTTACTTGTATTTATTGCACTTTTAGCTTTATTAAATAAAATTTTATTTTTCATTGGTGACTTTACTCAATTAAATGAATTAGTTGAGCAAAATACAGTTTATAAAAATTTATCTCTTGAATTCATATTAGGCTATATTTTTTCTCCTTTAATGTGGATTATTGGAGTTGCTCAACAAGACATAACATTAATGGGGCAACTCCTAGGGATTAAAATAGCTGCAAATGAATTTTTAGGATATATTCAATTAAGTGAATTGAAAAATATATCTAGTGGATTACATTTAAGTTACCAAAAATCAATAATTATGGCCACATTTATGTTGTGTGGATTTGCAAATTTTCAGTCCATTGGTATTCAAATTGCAGGTATTGGATCACTTGCACCTAATCACAGAAAGACTTTATCAAATTATGGTATAAGAGCTGTAGTAGGAGGAGCAATAGTTTCATTAATTTCTGCTTGTTTTGTAGGTATGATTTTAGGTTAATTTTTTTAAATCACAAAACTGAATCTTTAATTTTCATCCACGCTTTATATAAAAAATATCCAGAAAAAATAGCTATAAATGTAGTTGGAATTGCATAAGTGAACTCTGAATAAATCCAATACCCTGTTGCGAACATAATGCTATATATCATAATACACCCTAAAAGCATTGCTTTTATTCCAGATGGAACAGACCAATTCTGATCAGAACTGGAAACAATTTTTACATTTTCCATCTCAGCTTGATCAACAACTCTTTTCCATCCTGGTCCTCCTGGTTGTATTTTTTTATAAAAATCCCTCAATACATTTTTACTTTCTGGCTTTGTAACAAATGTTGCAAATAACCATATAAAAGTTGTAACTAAAACTACAAGAGGATATTCCATATAATCCTCAAAAACTCCATCTGCAGGATTAAATAAAAAATTTCCCAATGGGGTTAATTTTAATGAAAGAGAAATAATTCCTGAAGCAAACATAGCTGTGATTTCACTCCATGCATTTATTCTCCACCAAAACCACCTTAATATAAAAATTAAACCAGTCCCTGCACCAAACACTAATAAAAGATTAAAAAGTTGCAACGCATTTTGAAGTAAAAGTGCTAAAACTGCACTAAATAACATCAAGACAATTGTTGAAATTCTACCAACTGCAACTAGCTTCTTTTCAGAAGCATTAGGATTAATTTGTTGCTTATAAAAATCATAAACAATATATGACGATCCCCAGTTTAATTGAGTTGAAATAGTACTCATGTAAGCAGCAATTAATGAAGCTAATACTAATCCCAAAAGGCCACTTGGAAGCATGGTTAACATTGCAGGATAAGCTAAGTCATTACCAAGTTTATCTTCTGATAAGTTTGGAAATGCCTCTCTAATACTGTCTAAATCAGGAAAAACAACTAATGAGGCTAATGCAACTATAATCCAGGGCCATGGTCTCAAAGCGTAATGCATAATATTGAAAAAGAAAGTGGCTCCAATTGCATGATTTTCATCCTTAGCAGCCAACATTCTCTGAGCAATATAACCTCCTCCTCCTGGTTCAGCCCCAGGATACCAGGAACTCCACCACTGAACAGCAAGAGGGATTATAAATAAAGTTATTAATGCATTTTTATCTGAAAGATCAGGTAAAATTGACAACTTACTTGAAATGTTTTCATTATTAATTAGTGTATTAATCCCCCCGACTTCAGGAAGATTTACTAAATAAACCGCTGCGCCAATTGAACCTGCCATAGCTAAAAAAAATAAAATAAAATCAGTATAAATCACGCCTTTAAACCCTCCAAGAGCACTAAAAATTACAGTGATTAATCCTGCTCCAATTACTGTTTCCCATGGTTCTAGATTTAACATTATACCCCCAATCTTTATGGCAGCTAAAGTTACTGAAGACATGGTAATAACATTAAAAATAATTCCTAGGTAAATAGCTCTAAACTTTCTAAGAAATTTAGCTGAAGCTCCCCCGTATCTAATTTGATAAAACTCTAAATCAGTATTAACATTTGATTTTCTCCACAATTTGGCGTAAACAAATACTGTCAAAAGTCCAGTAAGAAGAAAAGCCCACCAAACCCAATTACCTGAAACTCCATTTGTCCTAACTATATCAGTTACTAAATTAGGAGTATCAGTCGAAAAAGTTGTTGCCACCATAGACACGCCAAGTAACCACCAAGGCATATTTTTACCTGATAAAAAAAACTCAGAGCTATCTCTTCCAGCTTTTTTTGATACATAAACTCCAATCGCTAAAGTAAGACTTAAAAAAAATATTATAATAAACCAATCAAGAAAAGAAAGAAGCATTTTATTTATATTTATAGCAATATAGTGATTTTTAAAAGTTATTATATTAGTCTTTTTGCAATTATTTTTTGTACTTAGATTAGCATATATTCATATAATGAAAAAAAGAATAAACTCTAAAAATATAATTCACTTTACTCTTATATTGTCATTTCAATTCAATATGGGTTTTATTAATTTTTCTCATTCACAAATAGAATTTTCTCCAAATTTTTTTTCAACTGAAAAAAATGAAAATAAATTTTTAAGTCCTAATAAAAACCCTTCATTATTGGGTGAAGATTTCTTGAAATCTAAACCTTTGGATATTACTGACCCAAGCACTAAATATGACTCGCCTAAATTTAAAATGGAGTTAGATAATGATTACATTAATCCGGGGGATTATTATCTTTCAAGGCTAAAAAGTGGAGAAAATAAAAAAAACCCTAATAGTTACAATAAAAACCAATTTTTAGGAGATTTCAGGAACAATGGAGAGTTTGTTGAAATTATTTTTAGAGATCATGAATACCCAGATGGTGATAGAGTTCAAATTTTAGTAAATGATAATATCATTGTTTCAAATGTTTTACTTGAAGAAAATTTTAAAGGATTGAAATTCAAACTTAATTCCGGATTTAATAAAATTGATTTTCTTGCGTTAAATCAAGGCGAAAGTGGGCCTAATACTGCCGAGGTTAGAGTTTTTGATGATAATAATAACATAATTACATCTAATAAATGGAATTTGGCCACAGGTGTTAGAGCTACATTAATTGTAATAAAAAACTGATGCTTAATTTTTTTTCTTATGCTAACTAAAATTGGAGAAAGGTTCACTGACCTATTTAAAAAAAATATGCCTGACTCATTTGTTTTTGCAATAATTCTTACATTTTTAGTTGCAATAATTTCTAAATTAAGTTTAGATGCCAGCTTTATTCAAATAATTGACTCCTGGTATAAAGGTTTTTGGATGCTTTTAGAATTTGGAATGCAAATGGTTCTTTTAATAGTCACTGGCTATACAATAGCTATTTCGCCATTTATGAAAAATCAAATTGATAAGTTGACAAAAATCATTAATACTCCAAACCAAGTATATCTTCTTGTTAGTATTTTTGGGATATCTGTATCAATTATTAGTTGGGGGTGGATTGTAATTGCTGCTGTTTTAGGAAGAGAGCTTGCTTTAAGAGTTAAAGGTGTTCACTACCCTTATCTTATTGCCTGCACTTATTTTGCTAATGGTGCATGGGTTACAGGTTTATCTAGCTCTATTCCTCTTCTATTAAATACCGAAAATAATTATTTAATAAAATCTGATATATTAGAAACTATTATTCCCACTACAATAACTCTTACATCTCCTCTTAATTTATCATTGATGCTAGTTTACATTATTTTTGGTCCAATTTTACTTTTTATTTTAAGGCCTAAGAAAAATTATGGATCTGAGATAAAAGACTTATTAGAAAACAAAAAAATACAAGAGGACATTTCAATTAAAAAGGAAGCCGATAAACTTCGCCTTCCTTTTTTCGCAATTTCAGATAAATTAAACAACAATTTTATTTTGGTATTAATAATTTCTTTTATGGGGTTAAGCTATATCATTCGCCATTTCTATTTAAATGGGTTTGACCTTAATTTAAATATAATGATCTTTATTTTTTTAATCTTAGGACTTTTTTTGCACAAAACACCAATCAGATACGGAATTGCTATGAGAAAGACTAGCAGTAATGTTTCAAGTATCTTGTTTCAATTTCCCTTTTATGCTGGTATTATGGGTATAATGATTCATACTGGCTTAGGGGAAGAATTAGCACTATTTATCTCTGAAACAGCAACAATAAACACCTATGCTTTTTTCTCATTTGTTATAGGGGGAATTGTTAATTTTGCTATTCCCTCAGGAGGGGGTGAATTTGCAGTGATTGGACCAAGTATATTAGAAGCAGTTAAAACAATTGGTCAGGGCCTTAACGATCAAGAAATTATAAAAATGCTTTCTAGAGCTTCACTATCTATTGCTTATGGTGAGACACTTACTAATCTTTTACAGCCTTTTTATTTGATGCTTATATTGCCTGTAATGGGAGCTGGCATTAATATTCAAGCAAGAGATGTTATGGGATTTCTTGTAATTCCTTTTTTATTATTTTATGTGATAATGAGCCTACTTATAACTTTTGTTCCAATATAATTATGTAAACTAGATTGTTAATAAATTTAAAATAATCTAACCTGATTTTAACATAACTATACAATAGTCTTATTAATTTTAAAAACATGCTTAAATTAGTTATTTTTGATATGGATGGGACAATTGTAGACAGCCTACCTTATCACAAAAAGTCATGGCAAATATTTGCCAAAAAACACCCCATAAAAAATTTCGAAAAATTATTATTACAAAAAAAAGGAGGTACAATAACAGAAATAATGAGATTTATGATCGGTAAAGGTAAAAGTGAAACTGAAATTGAAGAACTTGGAGAATTAAAAGAATCCTTGTTTAGAAAAATTTATTCAGATAAAATTGAACCTATAAAAGGATTTATTGATTTTTTAAAAATTCTGAAAAAAAATAAAATTTCAATAAGTCTTGCATCAAATGGAGGCCATGAAAATATTAAGTTTGTAATGAGAAAATTAAACTGTAATAAATATTTTAAATTTAAAATTGGTGGTGAAGATGTTGAAAATGGAAAACCAAATCCAGAAATGTTTTTAAGAGTCCTAGAGCTCTCCTCATTAAAAGCTAATGAATGCTTGATTTTTGAAGATTCAATTGAAGGTATTAAAGCTGGAGTCAAAGCAGGTTGTAAAGTTGTAGGAGTAACTACTACTCATAAACCCCAAAAACTTTTATCCCTTGGTTGTAACTATACAATTGATAATTATCAAAATATTAACCTTCTAAATGAAATAATTAATTCTTATGAGTAGTTATTTTTTTTCAAAATAAATCTTATTACATGGGCTTATCTAATTTTTTTATTGATACAAAAGGTAATAAAGTTGATCCTATAATTCACACAAAAAAAATTTTAAATAAAAACCCTTTTGTTTCAATACACATTGGTACAGATTCACAAAGCAGAGCAAAAAAAACACAATTTGCAACTGTAATTGCCTACAGATATGGAAATAGAGGTGTACATTATATACTTTCAAAAGTTGGTTTTCCTAAAATCAAAGATCTATGGACAAGACTTTGGAAAGAAGCAGAAATGAGTATTAATGTTTCCGAATTGATAACTAACTCACTGAATATTTCTGTTGAAATAGATATGGACTACAATGAAGACAATAACTTTAAATCCAATAAATTAGTTGCTGCAACTAAAGGATGGGCTAATTCTCTTGGCTATAAAGTTAATGTTAAACCAAATATTCAGATTGCAACCAAAGCAGCTGACCACCATTGTAAAAAATTTTAATTTTTTTAAAATTATATTTTAAATATATATTAAGGTTTTATCAAAATTATATATTTACAAAAAATTAAACCTAAATCAATCATGAAAAAATTCTTCATTTTGTTTTGCCTTATAATCTCTTGTTCAAATCCAACTGAAAATAATGAAATAGACTCAAAAATAGATCTGCAGATTTCACAAATGACGTTAAAAGAAAAAATTGGGCAGATGGCCCAAATTAATCTAACAGTTATTACTGAAGGACCTGATAAATGGAGTTCATTTGAACCAATAAAACTTGATTCAAAAAAATTAAGGAAAGCTATTTTAGAATATAAAATTGGATCTGTATTAAATACTGCAAATAATCAAGCTAGAAAACCAGAATTATGGAATAAAATAATAGGTGAAATTCAAAATGTTGCTATTAACGAAAGTAGATTAGGAATTCCCATAATATACGGCATTGATGCTATTCATGGAGCAACATACACTGATGGGGCAACCATGTTTCCTCAGCAAATTACAACTGCTGCCAGTTGGAATACAGAAAATGCATATAATATGGCGAAAGTTACGGCATATGAAATCAAAGCATGTGGAATTCCATGGAACTTTTCTCCTGTACTAGATCTGGGTCAAGATCCCAGATTTCCAAGGCAATTTGAGACTTTCGGCGAAGACCCCTATATAACCACTCAAATGGGAATGGAAATGGTAAGAGGTTATCAAGGAAATGAAAATAATATTAGTAGTTCTGAAAATGTAGCTACATGCATCAAACATTTTTTAGGTTATCAAACAACAATAACTGGAAAAGATAGAACTCCATCTTACATACCTGAACACGTTTTGAGAGAAATTCATCTCCCTTCTTTCAAATCAGCAATAGAAATGGGTGCAAAGTCGATAATGATTAATTCTGGTTTGATTAATGGAATCCCAACTCATGCAGACAAATACATTCTAACCACATTACTAAGAGATGAATTAGGTTTTGAAGGAGTAATTCTAACTGACTGGGAAGATATTAATAAATTACATGATAGAGATAAAGTAGCAGCTACAAGAAAAGAGGCTATTAAAATTGCAATAAATGCTGGGATTGATATGTCTATGATTCCTTATGACTATGAGGAATTTTGTGACAAGCTTTTTGAGTTAGTTAATGAAAATTTAGTTTCAATTATAAGAATAAATGAATCTGTAAAAAGAATTTTAAAACTTAAATATGAGCTAAATTTATTTGAAACCCCAGTTACTGATTATAAAAATTATGAAGACTTTGGATCTGAAAAATTTGCAAAATTGGCTTATAAATCAGCTTCTGAAGCTATTACTTTACTGAAAAATACTAATTCTATTTTGCCATTAAAAGAAAATTTAAAAATATTAGTAACAGGTCCAAATGGAAACAGCATGAGAACTCTTAATGGTGCCTGGACTTATTCATGGCAAGGAGAAAAAACAGAAAAATTTGCTCAAAAGCATAATACAATTTATGAATCTATTTCTAATATTTATGGTAAGAAAAATGTAAAATTTATATCTGGCTTAGAATATCCTTTCAATGCAGATTTTGATAAAGAACCAAAATTTCAATATTATGATCAAAATGAAAAAAACTTCAATAAAGCTATCTCTGAAGCTAAAAAATCTGATGTTATTATTTTATGCTTAGGAGAAAATACTTACACAGAAAAACCCGGTGATCTGAATGATTTAAACTTACACAGATTACAAAAAAAATTAGCAATTAAATTAGCGGAAACTGGTAAACCAATTATTTTAATTATTAATAGTGGTCGGCCAAGATTAATTACTGATATTGAACCACTTATGGAGGGTGTTGTTAATATATATTTACCTGGTAATTATGGCGGAGATGCCCTTGCAGACATAATAAGTGGTAAAGTAAATCCGTCTGGTAAACTTCCATACACTTACCCCTTGTTTCCAAATTCATTAACTACATATAATTATAAGCCTGCTGAAATTCAAAATAATTCTCAGGGCGCATATAATTACGTTGGAGAAATTAATTCACTTTATGAATTTGGTTTTGGCCTAAGCTACACCAATTTTAAATATGAAAACCTTAAATTAAATGATTCAATATTTAATAAAAGTGAAAATATCGAGATTTCAATAAAAGTTACTAATATTGGAAAAAGAACAGGTAAAGAGACAATTCAACTATACTCAAAAGATCATTATGCTTCATTAACTCCTGATATTAAGCGGCTAAGGAGATTTAAAAAAATTGAATTAAGTCCTGGGGAATCAAAAGTGGTAAATTTTCTATTACCCGTTTCAGAATTAAGTTTTATTAATGAAAAAAATATAAGTATTGTAGAGCCTGGAAATTTTGATTTAATTATTTCAAATTTAAATAAAATAATTGAAGTTAAATAAAACGAATTTTATCCTGTGAAATATGTAAGAATCATAATCACTATTGCAACTAGTAATACCGAAAAAAAGACATCACCCTTAGTGTAGCTGTTTTTGGCACTCTTTTTTTGTTCATCAGTTATTGTAGAAAAAGTAAGACCTTGAAGACTTATTTCTGACTTTGGTGTTGTTAAAAATGAAGTTACAATACAAATTGAAATTGAAAATAAAAACATAAAAATTGCCATGTGTGAAAAGTTGATTGTGGCGAATTGATACATTATCCCACTCAAAGAATCTTTAAAGATTTCAGAACAAATCCTCAGTGTAGCTACTAGTAGTCCAGAAAAAAGTGTTACTATGGCAGCACTTGATGTAACTCTTTTAGAAATTATTCCCAAAAGAAATATTGCAGCTACAGGTGGGGCGATGTAAGATTGAACACTTTGAAGGTACTGATATAGAACGCCTCCTCCAATAAGATCCATTATAGGGATCCAAATAATACCCATGACAACCATTATAGCAGTTGCAATTTTTCCAACATTTAATAATTTACGTTCGGAACTTTTGGGACTTATAATTTTATATATGTCCATAGTAAATATTGTTGAACATGAATTGAAAACTGAAGCTAAAGAACTCATCAAAGCAGCCATCAATCCACCAGCAACTAAACCTTTTACTCCAACTGGGAGGAGAGTCTTAACAAGAAGAGGAAAGGCCTCATCGCTTCTTTCAAGTTGTATGACACCTTGTTTATGTAAAGCAAAAGCAATAACCCCAGGAATTAAAAAAATAAATATTGGTAAAATCTTTAAGTATGCTGCAAAAATAGCACCTCTTCTTCCTATTTTTATGTTATTTGCTGCCAAAGTCCTTTGAACAATATATTGATCAGTACACCAATACCATATTCCAACAATAGTTCCACCAAAAAGCATACCAGTCCAGGGAAAATCAGGATCAGAAATTGGCCTCCACATATTAAAATGATCTGGCCCAACCGTATCTCTTAGAGATGACCATCCTCCAACTTCTTGGAGGCCCAAATAAGTTATAATTACTGACCCAAAAATTAAAATAATTGTTTGTAAAGTTTCGGTATATATAACTGCTTTCATTCCTCCAATAATTGTGTATATACCAGTAAAAACAACAATTCCTAAAGCTCCGTACCAAAAAGGTATTCCTATTAATTCAGAAACAACAATACCTCCGGCATAGATTGTAACAGAAACTTTAGTAATAACATAACCCAATAAAGAAAATACAGATAAAAACCATCTGGATCTACTATCAAATCTTTTTTCTAGAAATTCTGGCATAGTAAATACACCACTTCTCATATAAAAAGGTAAGAAAACCCATCCCAAGAGAAGAACTATCCAAGCGTGCAATTCATAGTGTGCCATTGGCATTCCAGATTCAGCTCCAGTTCCAGCAAGACCTACAACATGTTCAGATCCAATATTTGATGCAAAGATAGATGCTCCAATCACAAACCATCCAACATTTCTGCCGGCTAAAAAATAATCCTCAGTATTTTTATTTTTTTGAATAACCACCCAAACTGCTACACCAATTAGAGCCAAAAAATACATAGCTAAAACTACCCAATCAAAAGTTTCTAGAATTGAAGTCATTAAAATTTGATAATTTATATAAATTGATTTATAATACTTTCGTATAACTCCTGTTTACCACTTTTCATTTCTATATCCTGATTTTTAAATGACCATCTATATAAGTCTAATAAACTTAACTTACCATCTTCAAAATCTTTTCCAACACCACTATCAAAAGAGGAATATCTTTCACTACGTAATTTATCAAAAATAGAATTTGACTTAATAGCATCAGCAGCAATTAATGCTTTTGCAAAAGTATCAACGCCAGAAATATGAGCAATAAATGTATCTTCCAAGTCTGTTGAGTTTCTTCTCAATTTTGCATCAAAATTGACGCCTCCCCCTTGAAGACCTCCAGCTGAAAGAATCACCAACATTGCTTCAGTAACTTCTAAAACATTATTTGGAAATTGATCGGTATCCCAACCATTTTGATAATCCCCTCTATTAGCATCCACACTTCCAAGCATACCTGCATCAGCAGCAACTTGAAGTTCATGTTGAAAAGTATGTTGTGCTAGAGTAGCATGGTTAACTTCAATATTAATTTTAAAATCTTTTTCTAATCCATATTTATTCAAAAACCCAATAACTGTAGCAGAATCAAAATCATATTGATGTTTGGAAGGTTCAGCAGGTTTTGGTTCAATAAAAAAGTTGCCTTTAAATCCCTGACTTCTTGCATAGTCTCTTGAAATTCCAAGAAAATTTGCCATATGCTCAGTCTCCCTTTTCATATCGGTATTTAAAAGAGACATATATCCCTCTCTTCCTCCCCAAAAAACATAATTTTCACCACCTAACTTCATAGTTATATCTAATGCAATTTTAATTTGAGCTGAGGCCCTAGCAACTACCTTGAAATCAGGATTAGTTGAGGCACCATTCATATATCGAGGGTTTGTAAAACAATTAGCAGTTCCCCAAAGAACCTTTTTACCTGAATTAATTTGATGCTGTTTTATATAATCAGTAACCTCATGGAGTCTTTTCTCAGTTTTAGCCAAATCATCAGCTTCATCAACTAAATCTACATCATGAAAACAAAAATAATCAAAACCCATCTTTTCAAGAAATTCAAAAGCTGCATCGGCTTTATCTTTTGCTCTTTGAACAGGATCATTTGAAGAATTCCATGGGAAAACCTGAGTTCCTGAACCAAAAGGGTCTCCCCCCTCATTACAAAGTGTATGCCAATAGGCCATAGCGAATTTAAAATGATCTTTTAATTTTTTTCCAGCGACAACTCTCTCTGGGTCATAAAACTTGAAGGCTAAAGGATTATCCGATTCCTTCCCTTCAAAAGGAATTTTTTTAATTCCCTTAAAATATTCTTTATTTGAATTCATTTATTTTTAATTAAAATTTCTAAATTTTTTTTCCAGTTAATATACGCTTTTAGATATAGATCTCTATTTTCAGAAATAGTGGAATCAACAAAATCTTGATTTGAAATTTTATCAGACAAATCATTTATTGAGTTTTCATCCACACTGCTTGCTCTTGCTGACCCCACTGCCCCAGTAGTATTATATCTTTCAATGGGCGAGTCTATAAGACAAGCTAAAGTTTTAGTGAAGACTTTAGATTTAAAAAGATTATCATTACCAACTTTAAGTACATTTATTTCCAATCCATCATTTTTCAAAATATCTATTCCATAATTGAATGAAAAAGCGATTCCTTCTAATGTTGCTCGACACATATGTCCTGGCGAGTGGATATTGAAATTGATATTTTTAAAATTAGAATCTAATATTTTATTTTCAAAAATTCTCTCAGAACCGTTTCCAAAAGGGAAGACTTGTAAGTTGTCACTGCCAATTGGTATTTCTTCCGACATTTCATTCATTAACTCATAACTATCAATTCTTAAAATTTTCTTTAACCAACTATACTGAATTCCAGCTCCATTTATATTTAAGAGTTTCCCAAGAATTTGATTATTGTTATTGTATGTTACATGAGCAAAAGAATTAATCCTTGTCATCTCTTTAATATCCTTGCTTTTAGTAACCCCATATACTACGCCTGAAGTGCCCCCTGTGGCAGCAATTTGTCCTGGATTCAATACGGCTAAAGCTAATGCATTATTAGGCTGATCACCTGCCCTATATGTTATTTTTGTTCCAACAGCTAACCCAGAACTTTCTGCTCCATTTTCATTAACCAAAGCTTGGACACTAAAAGTAGGAACTATCTCTGGAACTAATTTATTTGAGATTTTATATTTTTCTAAAACTGAATTAGCAATAGATTTGTTTTTAAAATCCCATAAAATCCCTTCAGAGAGCCCTGATGGAGTTGATTGAATTGTTCCAGAAAACATAAGGGCAATAAAATCTCCTGGTAACATAAATTTATATATTTTTTTATAAATTTCAGGTTCATTTTCCATGACCCATTTTAACTTAGAAGCTGTAAAATTTGCTGGGGAATTATATAAGTGTTCTTTACAATGAGATTCACCAAGTTGATTAAATGCCTTTTCCCCTATTTCAACAGCTCTACTATCACACCAAATAATTGAATCCCTTAAAGGCTTTAAATTTTCATCAACAATAACTAAACCATGCATTTGATATGCAATGCCAATAGTTAATATATCATTGGGATTTGCTTCAGTTTTTTTAATTAATTCTTTTGAACTTTGACAAACATATTCCCACCATAAAAATGGATCTTGTTCAGCCCAGCCGTTATTTAAAGACTTGATTGTCATCTCATCATCAGGTTTTTTTACAACTGAAATGACTTTACCAGTATCTTTTTCAACCAAGGCAGCTTTTACAGATGAGCTACCTATATCAAATCCAATGGAATACATAATTGTTAAATAAAAATTAAACTATTATTACTCAACAATTCTTTCCCCTTTAATGTCTAAATCCATAACAGAACCTGTTATTTCGTCTTCATTAATTTGCATCTCCAAAGTAAATTCCATTCCCCCTGCTGCAGCATCAATACTTAAATTATTTTCTGAAACAGTGGTAGCGTCAACTTCAAAAACACCATCCAACTGTCC
>CESO01017593.1_pt1 | contig 18620 bp, 16 predicted proteins | sample 356341 | NCBI WGS metagenome assembly CESO01 (sample SAMEA2621812, study PRJEB7988) | marine metagenome | biome: marine biome (ENVO:00000447); feature: deep chlorophyll maximum layer (ENVO:xxxxxxxx); material: "saline water (ENVO:00002010), including plankton (ENVO:xxxxxxxx)" | depth 35 m
CTTGAAGCTGTGTCAGTCGGGTGTGATTTCTGAGCGGACGCTCTTCGCAATGCTTATTCTGAAAACAATTTGCGGTTGAAGCTCAAATTGGCGGCAGACCCAGCGCCGGGTAGGAATGTTCCTTCATTTAAATTAGAGGACTAGTGCTGTTTGGTGGGCAGGATGATAGGCACCGGGCCTAGCGTCTATCAGATAGTAATTGATCAATAATGCGAGCCAGTTGATTGAGGTTATTGCACTCCTTAACGACGTGGCAGTGTCGTCTTACTCGCAACATTTCCGAATCTCCGGTGCCCCACAAGCGAGTAGATTCGGGGTTTAACCAGATCAATTGTTTGGCTCTTGCTTTCATTTCTGAAAGAAGATCCAGCCTAGGATCAGCCTGATTATTCCGAGCATCGCCGAGAATAATCAGCGTGGTGGCGTGATTCACCTCGGCCAGCGCCAGCTCACTGAAATCGTCCAGCGCGCGGCCGTAGTCGGTCGCCCCGCCATACTTTAGATTGACCCTTTCGATTGCCTCTTCCACAGGTAGCGTATTAAACAAGTCACTCACCTCGCCCAATGCCGCGGAAAAGGCAAAGCTTCTCGTGCGAGGGAGCACGTCCTGCAGCGCGTAAATAAACATCAGCAGAAATTTGGCATAAGCGGCAACCGAACCACTGACATCGCAAATCGCCATTATTTGCGGACGTTTTCTTTCGATTTTGCGCCACCTGGGATGAAAAGGAATGCCGTCAGTGGCAACGGATTTTCTGACCGTCTCCCCCACGTGAAGTTTGCCCCGCCGGTACCGGCGCCTTCTCCTGCCGTGGCGCGCTGCCAGTTTTCGCGCCATACGCTCTATAAGGCGTTTTAGGCGCGCCATTTGACTGTGGTCGATGTTTCCCAGCTTCAGTTTGGACAGTGACTCATCTAAGAGGTCTTCCGTTTGTGCGCTGGCGTGGATCAGATAGGCACGCTCCACCCTGTCTCTGACGCGTTCCCGCAGCTGTTCTCGCAGTGCCTGAACCGCTTCAAATGCCGCAGGCTCACTCTGCTCAAATTCAATCGCGGCAGCACGAAGTGCCTCTTCACCTAATGCGTCGAGCATCTTTCTGACGTATTGCCCCCGTTGGGTAAACAGAGAAATTTCCTCAACCCTAACGTCCGCTGCTGCCGTCTCAATTGCCACGGACAAAGCACTCTCGTCTCTTGATTCAAGCGCGTCGAATAGGGTGTTCCCTCGCAAACCCTCCAGTGGGTCGGCGACATCATGAGGGGATGCGATCTCTTCGGGGTGTGCCGGGGTCCCCTCACTGACCGGCTTTGCTGACTGATCATCCGTCGCGATGGCATCAGTGGGCGAGGTGTTTGAGGCTATCTTAAAGTAGTCGTCGAATGCGCTCTCGAATGCAATGAGTTGGTGACTTGATTTAGCGAGCGTTGCCGCCAAACCGTTCTTCAGCAGCGTTCTGTCGGTATAGCCGAGCAGTTCCGCCGCTTCAATAGCGTCGAGAGTATCAGCGGGCGAGACAGGAATTTTTTTGCCACGCAGGAACTGCATGAAAGCCAGTAATTGGTCGCTACTGGTGCTTTGTGGGGTAGTGGGCTTGTAGGGATTACTCACTGATGTTGCCTAAGCTGTGATAGTCGCCATCAATTTAGGAAGCTGACTTTCAGCGATCTTGATATCTTCCTCGTACTTGAGCAACACATTCAGTGTGTCGAGCACCAAATTTCCCTCGAGGTCGTTGGCATGCAGCAGTATGAGACTTTTCGCCCAATCAATGGTTTCCGATATGGCAGGCGCTTTCTTTAAATCCAGGGAACGAATGGCATGGACAAAGCGGACCAGCTGATCCGTCAGAGATTGACTGAGATCCGGTACTCTACTCGCGACGATTCTCGCCTCAAGTTCCACAGAGGGGAACGGAATATGTAAGTGCAGGCAGCGCCGCTTGAGCGCATCTGAGAGGTCTCGTGTGTCGTTGCTGGTCAGAAAAACGAGAGGTTTAGATTGTGCATTAATGGTTCCCAACTCCGGGATGGATACCTGAAAATCAGACAGCACTTCGAGCAACAGTGACTCAAACTCAAAATCGGCTTTGTCGATCTCGTCGATAAGCAAGACACTGCCCTTGTCGCTTTCCATGGCCTTCAGTAGTGGGCGAGGCTCAAGAAAGGCTTCCGAATAAAACACGTCGCCAAATTGATGCAGACGATTCATTGATTCTGTTAGTCCCTTCGCACCATCAAGGATATCACCCAGCTGCTCTTTCAAAAGCTGTGTGTACAGTAATTGCTTGCCATATTTCCATTCGTAAAGCGCTTTGCTTTCGTCAAGTCCCTCATAGCATTGGAGTCTTACCAGTGGTCGATTCACCACTTCTGCGCAGGTTTTGGCCAGCTCAGTTTTACCGACCCCAGGTGGACCCTCGATTAGAACAGGTTTCTCCAGCGCCGCCGCCAACTTCACGACGGTGGCGATACGCGTTGTACAGATATAGCCCGCTGCCTCGAATGCAGTCTGAATGGCGCCTATGTCACCAAGGGCTGGGTAATCAGAGTTAGGCACAGTGTTTTCTCAGATTCGTGGCGTCAGCCGCCAGTAGCGTTCATAAAGCGAACGATTTGCGGTTCTTCAGGACGGTCGAAGACATGCCGCTCGGGTTTCAATACGAGACTCTCAATAATAGTGCTTTTGATCCGCTCATCGGAATACCCTGATCGCAATAAGGTGCGCAAATCAATCGATTCTTCATTGCCAAGGCACATCAGAAGACGGCCTTCGGCGCTGATGCGCAGCCGATTACAGCTACTGCAGAAATTGTGACTATGAGGGGAAATGAATCCCAGCTCGGTTTGGGTGCCACTGATACGGAAGTCTCTGGAGGGGCCTGCGATATCGTCGCTGGCTAGTGGTTCCAGCAAGTAGTGATTACCCAGCTCTTTTAGCAAGGTCTCCGAGGACACATAAGCCAAAGCTTTGCCACCCACGGTTACCTGACCCAGTGGCATTTCTTCGATAAAGGCAATATGAATGCGCTTTTCAATGGCAAATTGGGTGAGGGATAACACCTCATCCCGGTTTAGGCCGTTTAACACTACGGCATTGAGACGGATACGTTCGAATCCTGCCGCCACCGCTGCATCAATACCTCGTAATACGACCTGTAAATCTCCTACCCGAGTAATGTCTCTAAAGCGCGCCGGATGCAGACTATCCAGGCTAATATTAAGTGATCGCACTCCCGCGTCTTTCAGCGATTGAGCGGTGCTGGGGAGTTGACTGCCATTCGTGGTCACGGCGAGTGTTTTGAGGCCGGGGAGCGCCCCCAGACCCATGAACAGATCAGCAGCACCTTTCCGCACCAGTGGTTCACCGCCTGTTACTCGGATTTTGCGAACACCTAGCTCCGTGAAGATACGAGCGACTCGCAGTAACTCCTCGATTGTGAGCACCTCAGAGCGAGGAAGAAATTGCATCGTTTCCGCCATGCAGTATTGGCATCGGAAATCACATCGATCGGTAATGGACAGTCGCAGATACGAGATCTTTCGACCGAATCCGTCGATCAGTTGCGAGCGGGAAATTAGTGACATGCGGGGAGTTTACACAAGGGCGCAGGGTGGGGGAGCATACAGTAGATGAATATAATGACCTACCTTGATCCGAGGCGAACGGTTTGGCCGGGCGTGATCACGGGCTTTTTACTCAGCCTGATTCTCCTGTCATATGACCACAACCCGGATATTGTCATCACCGCCGTGCTCGGATGGCTGTGTGTGGTGTGGTGGATCTTTGAGCCTATTCCAATTCCCGTAACATCGTTACTGCCCATTGCAGTCTTGCCGGCTGCTGGCATCTTGACGGTTGATCAGGTGGGTGCGTCAGTGGGTTCGCCGCTCATTATCTTATTGATGGGTGGCTTTTTGCTGTCACGAGGGATGGAGAGCACGGGTGCGCACCATCGCGTCGCCCTGACAGTGGTGCATCTGGTTGGCGGACACAATCCTCGCCGCTTGGTTTTGGGCTTTATGTTGGCGGGCGCCGCGCTGAGCATGTGGATTTCCAATACCGCATCCGCATTGATGCTAATGCCTGTGGCGCTGGCGGTGTTGGCGTCCTGTTCTGATCGTCAGCGTCTGGCAGTTCCCCTACTGTTGGGGCTGGCTTGGTCTTGCAGTATTGGTGGTTTGGGAACGCCTATTGGCACGCCGCCCAATTTAATTTTTGTCCAAGTCTACGAGTCAACGACCAACGAGGTTATTAGCTTTGGTCAGTGGATGTCATGGGGGCTGCCAGTTGTTGCTCTATTACTGCCATCGGCATGGTGGTGGGTCACTCGAGACCTTCCCGCTGAACTCAACGTTACCTTGCCGGTGGTGGGTCCTTGGCGAAGCGCGGAAAGGCGTGTTCTCATTATTTTTGCTCTCACAGCTCTCGCTTGGATAACGCGAGCGGAGCCTTTTGGGGGTTGGCAACAGTGGTTGCATTTGCCTGCTGCAAATGACGCGTCTGTGGCGTTAATCGCTGTGCTGGCATTATTTGTTGTCCGCGATAAAGAGGGCGCGCCACTCATCGAGTGGCACCAGGCAAGTGCGATTCCTTGGGGTGTTCTGTTGCTTTTTGGCGGTGGTATCTGTTTAGCCCGCGGTTTTGTTGCTTCAGGCTTGAGTGCTGAAGTAGGAGAGGCACTGACGCAGCTCGCCATGCTGCCGATTTTCGTGACAATGTTGGTCATGGCGCTGGTGGTCACTTTCCTCACCGAAGCCACCTCCAATACGGCAACGACAGCGTTGTTGATGCCCGTGCTGGCGGCAGTCGCGATTTCGGTGAGGATTGACCCGCTATGGTTGATGGTGCCGGCCGCTATGAGTGCAAGCTGTGCCTTTATGTTGCCCGTCGCCACTGCTCCTAATGCCGTGATTTTCGGCACGGGAGAGATTCCCATTCAGAAAATGGTAAGAGAGGGGTTATTCCTGAATCTGATCGGTGCGGTGATTATCGCTACAACGCTGTGGGTCAGACTGACCTGACTGCGCTCAGGCTAAAGGGCTACGGGAGCCAAGATGTCTGCATCGTAATGCGCGGCCAGGTAAGTGTCACTGGAGACGACACTACGAAACGAGCGGGAGCCCGTTGCGTAGTGGTGAGCAGATTTCGTCAGAGAAGCGCCATCATCGATTCGGCAGAGCTGACGTCTACACCCGGCCCATCTTCGACGTTAAGGTGTGTGATCTTGCCGTCTTCGGCGATTAGGGCGTAACGCTGGCTGCGCATCGCCATACCAAAGCCGGTTGCGTCCATTTCCAAGCCGAGCGCCTGAGTGAACTCTCCGTTGCCATCAGCAAGCATCACAATAGAGTCATTGGCATTTTGTGCCTCACCCCAAGCGTGCATTACGAAGGCGTCATTGACTGACAGGCAAATGATTCCGTCGACACCCATTTCCTTGATTTTGTCCGCGTTGACAACATAGCCGGGCAAATGTGTCATCGAACACCCTGGAGTGAACGCTCCAGGCACGGCAAACATAAGGATCTTGTTGTTATTGAATAGGTCTGCGGTGGAAACCGGCGCTGGACCCTCACTACCCATGACGGACAGGGCGCAATCGGGGATGCAATCTCCTACGGCAATAGTCATGTTTTCACTCCATCTTTTCAGTGTGGTTTATCGGCACGTGTATGCACATGCGTCAGTCAAGACAGGATCTGCGCAAATACAAGCTGAATAGTACCTCATGAAGGCGGTTTTTCGAGCAATCGAGTATTGATTAGTTCACATTCTGCAAAAAAATCGCCCTGTTTTTCACCCAAATACGGGGCACAGTGCGAAAGTACCTGTAGCACCGCCCGGTGAATCGATTGTTGAGCACTCAGCGATCCGCCCGCAAATTGCTCGAAGCTCAACCAGTACATCAGCGTCATCGCCATGCTGTCGGCGATGTGTTCCGGCCTGGCGGTTGGCGGGATCGTGTCGGCTGACGCGAGTAGGTCTGTTGCCAACTGAGCCGCTGCACGCTTTTTCAGAGCCATTAGGCGACGCATACCCCGGTCTATCTCTGGGTACCGCTGCATCAGATCACTCTGATTGAGATACAGGAAGCGATGCTGGTACATCACCTCTAGTAGCACGGTCAAAAAGAGCCAACCGCGTTCCAGCGGATTACTTTGATCTAAAAAATTGTCGTCGATCAGAGGAGCGGCCAGCAAACTTGCCAACTCCCTATAGTAATCGGCGAAAAGTGCCGAAACGATCCCGTCTTTTCCCTTGAAGTGGTAGTAAAGGTTGCCTGGGCTGATATCCAGCTCCAACGCAATATCATTGGCCGTAACGTTGCGCTCACCCTGTTCATTGAACAGGCGTGTTGCGGTCAGGAGAATGCGTTGTGCTGTTTTCATGACCACGGATTGTAACGCGATGAGGCGCCGAGAACTCCCGTGCAAACTGTTGATTTAAGGACTGGGAATGATCATCTGGGTAACAGTTAGGGTAGAGGAGCGCTGCTTTACCGAGCGTGACGCCGCGATAGCCAGGATCATCAGCAAGTCGAAGTCATAAGAAAGGGGAGCATAAGCTCCCCCATAAATAATCCGGACCGGATCGTTACTTAAGCCGCTTTGCCGAACTTTGTTCTCAGGTCTTCAAAGCGGGACTTGGCTTTCTTCATCTGAGCTTCGAGCTTGGAGCGGTCTGCCAGAGAATCCAGCTCAAGATCAGCGAGGGCCTTCAGCGCATCTTTCTCTACTGCTGTGCCGCGTTTGACCAGTGAGTTGTAGAGATCTTCCGCTTGCTTGCGGCGCTCAGTCAGTCGGCTTTGCGCTTCATCAACCTGTTCCTGCAGGCTAGAGAACTGCTCGAGTAACTGATCGTAGGCCTTACCGTAGACGCCCAGACCAGCGAGTAGGGCATTACGGCCAGTGTCAATGGCCTTGGGTCGTGCACGAGTCTTTGCCTTGGTGCTTGCCTTGGCCCGGGATTTTGCAGCCGGTTTTTTCTTCGCCGGAGCTTTTTTGGCCTTAATGGGCGCCTTTTTGGCCTTGGCGGATGTTTTCTTTGCCGCTGCTTTCTTTGCCGTTGCTTTGGTTTTGGGTTCTGCCATGTTTCTTCTCCTTATCGAGATATCTGAACACAGAACGAAGTGTGGCGTCGAAAATTAGAATCCGCCCTCTAAAAACTTTTGTAGGCGTGGTAATTTCTCGCAGGCTAAAATAATGTGACATAAGAAACGCCAATTTATTAAATCTTCACGAGGTGCCAGCTATGGGAGTAATGTCAAAAGTAGCGGCGGTCCTCGCCGCGTTACTCTTGGTGGCTATCTTTGTGTTGCTGCGCGATGGCGAGCACATCATCCCGCATGGCGAGGGGACAGTTAAACTAGAGGAGGGCGAGTTCGAGGCATTCCCGCTGCCAGATTATGTGGCCGCTGTGGTGAGTGATGCCTACAAAAGTTATTTCATCGAAGTTGAACCAGGGATCAAGATTCATGTTCTCGAGGTTGGTCAGGGGTATCCGGTCTACCTTCAACACGGGAATCCGACAACCGGTTTGCTCTATCGCAAGGTCGTTGAGTCGCTGCCTCTGGATCGTGTCAGAGTCATTATGCCCACCATGGTGGGGCTCGGTTTCTCCACCAAGATCCCGGCGAGTGAACATACCCTCGACAATCACATGCACTGGATGAAGAAGCTGTTGACGATGCTTGACCTGACCGAGGCCATATACGTGGGTCAGGATTGGGGTGGGCCCGTGGGAATGGGTGCTTTGTCACTGTCACCCGGGGTGTTGAAAGGTGCAGTGGTCATGAATACCGGGTTTAGCGCGCCTCGAGTACCCATTGATCTGAGTAGAGCCCATGCTCTAGTCAAAACACCCTTGGTCGGGGAGTTTGTGGTCGAGGTGATGTCTTCGTTTTTTTTCCAGCGTCTGGGCAGGGTTCAGGGTGATCCAACAACTATGCCGCCTGACGTCCTGGATCTTTATCGTCGTCCACTGCAGGACAGCGGTAACGCGAAAGCGACACTGGCGCTCATGCGAATGGTGCCGGACGGACCTGACCATGCCAGTGCGCCGGCATTGAGAGACATTGAACACTATGTGACCGGACTCGATATCCCGGTTGAGCTGGTATGGGGAATGAACGACCCCATTTTGGCCAAGGCCCTTCCCGTCATGCAGGAATTGTTTCCAGCTGCACCTGTCACTGAGACTGAGGCAGGGCATTTCCTCCAGGAAGAGGTACCCGAAGCCATCGCGGCGGCAATAATGCGTCTTATGGACGCTGTGCAGACAAAGTGAACAGACGTTTTGCAAAGGCCCTTTGGTAGCTTTGCACAAAGGCTCAAATACCCCTTTGGGTCGTACAAAGTTACACTGTGCTCGCCGAGGAATTGGCATAACCAATTAATGGGCGGCAGATAGCGCTCGAGTTGGACTGGCGGGCCGCACGTTGACAGGCGCGGGCACCGCCCCAAATCCACTACCCCCATGGAGATGAGTGATTTAGCGATGATTGACACCCGCGCCACGGGTAGCCGCATGACCCGCCGGAGATTATTCGGTTCGGTGTTTTTCACCGGAGCGGGTCTGGCGCTGTGTTTCCTTGTGCTGGTTGGCAAGCCCGCTACGCAACCCACTCAACTACCAGAGCCCCGTCGGCCTCTGGTGGAGATTATCGTGGCTGAACCCTCCGAACACAATATCGCGGTAAGGACTCAGGGCACCGTAGAACCTGTCCGACGTGTCGTTCTCGTGGCACAGGTGAGCGGTAAAGTTGAGACCGTTAGTGATCGGTTTCTCGATGGTCGCTTTTTTAAAGCGGGCGACATTCTTCTTGAGTTAGAAAAAGCAGACCATCAATTCACGATTGCGCGCGCCGAGGCGCAGGAGGCTGCCGCTGCCCAACGGGTGGCTGAGGAGCGTGGTCGGAATTTGCAGGCGCAGCGCGAGTGGCGTGATTTGGGCACCAGCGAGGCAAACGATCTGTTCCTGCGCAAGCCGCAGTTGCGGGCCGCTGAGGCATCATTGGTGGCGGCTAAAGCTGATGTGGCTGCGGCCAAACTCGCGCTAGAGCGCACGACTGTTCGCGCGCCATTCGATGGGCGCCTGGAGAAGAAATCGGCTGACCTTGGGCAATTTGTCGCGCCGGGCACCGTACTGGCGCACATCTACGCCACTGATCGGGTAGAGATTCATTTGCCTATCAGTGACTCACAGCTGGCTCTGCTGGAGCTGCCACTTTTTGAGACCACCTTAGAGGCTTATCCCGAGGTTGTCCTAAGCGCACGGTTTGGCGGTGAGCGCTGGCAGTGGCAGGGTCAGATAGCGCGGGTCGAGGCCAGCATAGATAGAGACAGCCGGGTCACTTTCGCGATTGCGGAGGTCAGCGATCCTTTTGTTAACAGTGGATCGCGGAGGCCACCGTTGACTCCCGGATTGTTTGTGGAAGCCAGTATCAGCGGTAAGCCCATTCAACAAGCAGTTGAACTGCCTGCAACGGCGCTGCGCGGCGATAACACGGTGCTCTGGGTAAATGAGAATAGCCGGTTAGAGCGTCTCTCAGTTGAATTGCTCCGTCGGGAGCAAGACCGGGTGTGGGTACGCGGCGTTGCGGCCGGAGTCCAGATCGTCGCAGAACAGAGCAGCCTTTTAGCATCCGGCTCTGCGATCGAAGTGACTGCAATGAGGCCGACCAGTGGCTGATAAACCTGGTCTGCTGGGCTGGTTCGTATCCAATCCGATCGCCGCCAACCTGTTGATGGTGGTGTTGGTGATAGGAGGCCTCTATAGCATTCCCGGCTTAGACAAACAGTTTTTCCCCACCCCAGTTATTGATCGTATCAGTATCTCGATGCCCTTTCCCGGTGCGAGTCCAAGGGAAGTTGAAGAACAAATATGTGTTCGTGTCGAGGAGGCTATTCACGATCTTGACGGAATCAAAGAGATTCGGTCTACAGCTTCAGATGGTCTGGGCCAAGTCGTGGTCGAGGCGCTTCCTGATTTTCCGACGCAACGTCTGACTAACGAGATCAAAACGCGAGTAGACGCGATTACCACCTTCCCAAATGACGCGGAGCGCCCTGTGGTGACCGAGCTGGTTTACCGGCACCTCTTAGGGATTGTGCAGTTGGCGGGAGAATTGGACGAGTGGGAGTTGAAGGAGCTTGGCGAGACGCTGCGCGACGACCTCGCGCGGCAACCTTGGATCTCGGTTGTTGATCTCGTGTCTCCCCGCCGCTACGAAGTCTCGGTCAATGTCTCCGAGACCGACCTTAGACGCTTCAACCTGTCTTTTGATGACGTTGTTACGGCAATTCAATCTGCCTCGCTGAATTTGCCCGCCGGGGCGATTAAGGGTCAGGACGGGGATATTCGTGTCCAAACGAGGGGGCAGGCCTACGACCGCTCGGACTTTGAGCGGATTGTGGTGGTGACTGCACGTGACGGTACTCAGATCTACCTCGGGGAGATAGCCTCGATCCAAGATGCCTTTGAGGATACCGATACGCTGAGTCGATTTAATGGCATGCCGGGTCATGCACTCTTTGCCTATGTCACCACGCATCCGGACGTGGTGCAGTCGTCCCGCGTGATCGCTGATTGGGTTTCTCAGCAAGCCCCGAATCTGCCAGACGGCGCGACACTGACTTTTTGGCGTGATGCAGCAGTGCCGTTTAAGGGCCGGGTGGAGACGTTGCTAAAAAACGGTTTTGGTGGACTGGTGCTGGTGTTTTTGGTCCTGGTGTTATTTCTGAGGCCCGCGGTGGCAATTTGGGTATCGGTGGGCATTGCAGTGGCTTTCCTTGGCGCATTCTTGCTCCTGCCTTACATGGGCGTAGGGCTGAACATGATTTCGCTGTTCGCGTTTTTGCTTGTGCTTGGCATCGTCGTGGATGATGCCATTATCGTCGGAGAATCTATCCACACCGCACAAATGACAGGTCTGTCGGGTAATACCGCAGCACTCTCCGGCGTCAGGGAGGTTTTCAAACCCGTATCGTTCGCGGTGATCAGCACAATGGTGTTTTTCGCGCCAATGTTATTCATGCCAGGCGAGTGGGCTCACGCCGCCAAAGGGATTCCGATTGTCGTATTACTGGTCCTGACGTTCTCGCTGATTGAGTGTCTCTGGATTCTGCCCGCGCATCTCTCAACCCTCGGTCCGGAGAAGCCCACAAACTTGGTGTTTCTCAAGCAGATGGATGTGTATCGGCATCGTTGTGCAGATTGGCTGATGTTTGTGGCCAAACACCGCTATCGTCCCTTTTTGGCATGGACGCTGAAGCGACACTTATACGTGGCTGGATTCTTTTTGGTGATGCTGAGTTTCAGTCTGGCGTTGTACGGGGGAGGCTGGCTGCGGTCTGCTTTTTTTCCGCGCATTAATTCTGATTTCGTGGAGGTCGAGATCACGATGCCCGAGGGTGGCTCTTTTTCTGCATCCGAGCGGATTATGGCGCGGGTAGTCGGCGCGGCTGAATCTCTAAAGACCGAGTGGAATGCGCGTCCGAAGTATCAGGAGATTCCTGCTGTCGGTGGTATTTTCGGTCGTGCAGATGGGAACTCGGTAGAGGTTTATATTCAGACAATATATGAGGGAGTCGATACCGAGGCGATTGCCAAGCAGCTCAGGAAAGATTCCGGAGCGTTGGCTGAAGCCAAGGAGGTGCGGATGGATTACACCATTCGCGATCCTGGCAAGCCTATCCGCCTCGTGTTGGCGTCGCGTAATGTTAAGGATCTCGAGGCGATATCGGCCGACATCAGGGAGGCGCTGCTTTCCTATCCAGGGGTTTTTGATGTGTCTGATAGCTTTGACAGCCCTCGAGACGAGCTGGTTCTTGAGCTGAAACCCGCCGCCGAGACCTTAGGCATATCGCTGGCTGACGTCGCTAGGCAGGTGAGGCAGGCATTTTATGGCGCTGAGGCACAACGGATCCCCCGCAGCAGGGAGGATGTCAAGGTAATGGTGCGGTATCCTGAATCGGAGCGTCTGGCAATTGCCAACCTTAATGATATGTACATTCGTGCGCCCGGCAGTGGCGAAGTTCCGTTCGAGGTAGTTGCCAGCTATCGGATCGAGCCGGGATACCAGAAGCTGGAGCGTCTGGACCGGCTGCGCACGCTAGAGGTTGCTGCAGACGTCGAGGCGGATGGCCCAGCCCCCAGAGCCATTGTCGAGTCGATCTTCAAGGATTTTCTTCCTAAATGGCAGCAACAGTTCCCCGAGCTATTTGTTAATTTGGATGGCGAGTTACAGGAAGAAATCGAATTCCGACAGGCCACTGTGAGACTAATGGGGCTGGCGATGGTGATTATTTATGCCTTGATGGCGGTCGTCTTTCGTTCATATTGGCAGCCCGTTTTGGTTCTTACCGCAGTGCCTTTCGGCATCATGGGGGCGATATTCGGGCACATGATCCTGGGGTGGCAAGTCAGCTTGTTTTCTATTTTGGGGGTCACCGCGTGCGCCGGTGTTGTGGTCAATGACAATTTGGTGTTGATCGATCGCATCAACCGCTTGCGCGACGAGGGTCAGGAATTGGTTTCCGCGCTCCTGCAGGCCGGAGAGGATCGTTTTCGGCCGATTATTCTGACTTCTCTGACCACATTTGTTGGCCTGCTGCCCATTATGTCTGAGACCAGTGTACAGGCGCAGTTCTTGATCCCTATGGTGACGTCGCTGTCCTTTGGCGTCTTGTTCGCCACGGGAGTGACGCTAGTCCTCGTCCCTACCCTGTATCTCATTGCTCAGGATGTGAGCGCCGTTAGGGAGCGCGTTTTTGGGCGTGTCCATTCGCCAGATCAGCTTGAGGGCCCTGCTCTTTAAGCCGGTTGCGCCCCGCTAATTCAGCGATCTCTCACGCCGCGGATTATTGTTCCAGAGAGAGTGGTGACAATGGGTTACGCAACTTTGGGTCCTGCGCTGACGATGGCGTCGCTCACATCAAATTGCGTAATGTTGTTCACAAAAAGCTCGGCAAGCTGTGCGGCTTGTGCTTCATAGGCTTCGTCATCCCCCCAGCCCGCTTTGGGATCGACATATTGCTGATCGACACCGGGGATGCTAGCCGGATAGTGGAGGTTGAGCCTCTTCAGATAGCGCATTTCCGTGCCAATTAAGATACCGTCTTGTGCTGCTTTCACTACCGCGCGGGTCACCGGTATTGGAAACCGAGACCCTGTGCCGCCTGGCGCTCCTGAGCCCCCGGACCACCCGGTGTTGATGAGGTAGACCTGACTGTCGAAATCTTCAATTCGTTTTATGAGTAGCTCCGCGTAATCTCCTGCGGGCCTCGGCATGAAAGGGGCACCAAAGCAGGTTGAAAAAGTAGGATTTATGCCTGCTGCCGCGCCAACTTCTGTTGATCCTACTCGCGCGGTGTAACCGGATAAGAAATGAAATGCCGCGGCCTCTTTGGACAATATAGAGACTGGCGGCAAGACGCCAAAAACATCACAAGTTAGGAAAATGACACACTTGGGTTCGCCGCCTGCGTTGCTGGGTGATCGCTTGTCGACATGCTCCAAGGGGTAGCAACAGCGCCCATTTTCGGTCAATTGGGTGTCAGCATAGTCAGCTTTTCCCTGCTCATTCAATATGACATTTTCTACAATCGCGCCTGTGCGAATGGCATTCCAGATGACCGGTTCATTTTTCTGGCTTAGGTCGATCGTTTTGGCATAACAACCACCCTCTATATTGAAGACCGAGCCCTTACACCATCCGTGTTCGTCGTCACCGATAAGGTAACGCTCGGGGTCGGCCGAGAGAGTGGTTTTGCCTGTGCCTGACAAACCAAAAAACAGCGTGGTGTCGCCGTCCTCACCAATGTTGGCGGAACAGTGCATTGGCATAACGTCTTTCTCGGGCAGCAGAAAGTTTTGTACCGAAAACATGGCTTTTTTCATTTCCCCGGCGTAGCGCATCCCCGCTATCAACACTTTTCTCTGACCAAAATGAATAATAACCGTCGCGTCGGAATGCGTACCATCGCGCTCCGGATCACAGACAAAATCGGCGACGTTCAATATTTTCCACTCTGGTTTTTTGGCTGGGTTATAGATGTCTGGCCTGATGAACATGTTGCGACCAAACAGCGATTGCCAGGCGGTAGTGGTAGTCACTCTCACCGGCAGGTAATGATCGCTATCCTCACCCACATGAAGATGTTGGATCCAGGTTTCTGATTCGTTCGCGTGTGACGTAACGCGCTCCCAAAGCGCGTCAAAACGATCCTCATCAAAGGGACGATTCACGCCGCCCCAGTCAATGGCATCTTCGCTGGATGGTTCTTTAACCACAAAGCGATCGGCTGGAGATCGGCCCGTTCTGGCACCAGTTACCACCCGCAAGGCGCCTGTGTCAGAGAGGATTCCCTCACTTCGTGCAAGCGCCATCTCAATCAGTTCAGTGGGTGCGAGGTCTTGATGCGTTGTGGGGTTAGGAGGTACTGCTTCGTTCATGTTGAAGTCCATAGTGAGTGCGATGTGCAGTTATCTGCTTGTGCTTTTTTAATTAGGTGGTGGGCCTTGCGTTCTGCCCTCCGGTTTTTAGCCGGCTTGAATTTGTGTTCAGTGCAACGTGTGCCTCTTATTGTCCGGGTTGAGTATGATCTGATCAAATTGATAAGTCGCGCCACAAAGCTCACACGTCAGCACGATTTTTCCCTGTTCTGATAAGATTTCTGCCTGCTCCGCTTCGGGTAGCATCGCAACAGTGCTGGCGCTTCGTTCCTGGCTGCACCGACATTTAAACAAAATGGGTGCCGGCGGGTATACCGTTACCTTCTCCTGATGAAATAGCTTGAAAAGCAGCTCTTCGGAAGGTGAGCTAAGCAACTCTTGCGCGGTCACAGTTTCAGCGAGAAGGCACAGCGTCGACCACTGCTCATGCCGATCAGTATTCGCCTCTACCTGAATCGGCAGCTGTTGCAACATTAACCCTGCACTTTGATCGCCATTTGATGCCAGCCAAAATCGTGCCCCCAGTTGCTCGCTTTGAGCGAAGTACTTTTCCAACGCCTGCGCGAGGGAGTGTCCTTCAAGGCTGATAATGCCTTGATATCTTTGGTCAGGCTCTCGTTCGATGGTGATAGCGAGCTGGCCCCCGAGAAGGTGGTCCATGGGTTCAGGCGCTTCTCTGCCGATATCACCTCGGGCAATACCGCGTATATGGCGCTCGCTAGAGCATTCCACCATTGCGAGCGAGAGGCCGCTGTCGCTTTTAGCTTGCAGGATAATCCGTCCGGCGTATTTCAGATTGTTGCTGATCAGCACGACTGCGGAGGCAAACTCGCCCAAAAGGCACTTAACACTCTCGCTATAAGGTTGATGACTTAGCATCTCCGTCAACGCAGCTCCCAGTCGTACCGATTCCCCGCGAACGTCGGCTTCGTCAAAAAGGAAACGGCGACTGCTGTTGTCGGGGGGGGGCATTTATCGATCACGCTGCGTAAAAGGGAGGTGTAGGATAGCTCGAATCAGGATTAACCCCAATTCGCTTTCTGTATGTCCGATATTCGCTTGTCCCGAACTCACAGCCTCTCCTCTGAAGAGCGGGAGGTGGTGATGTCGGCGTTGGTCGAGTATCTGGTGGAAACGCTTAATGCGACGGTGAAACGGAGCACGGATCGCGTAACCTTTAAGGGCAAGGGTTATGGGGGTCATGTGACCCTTGATGCGGGCACCGTTGAAGGGTCCGTGCGACTGGGCGGGATGATGAAGCCCTTAAAAGGCGTCATCAGCAGGGAAATAGGGAAGGTATTGGATCATTACTTGGGGGCACCGTGACCCCCGATCGATCATCAGTTGGCAAGCGCCTTGACGCGAGCGTTCAACCGGCTTTTATGACGAGCAGCTTTATTCTTTTTGATGATGCCGCGATTCGCCATTCTGTCGATAACCGGCACGGCCGATTCATAGGCGGCCTTGGCGTCGTCTGCGTTACCTGTGTCGACTGCGGCCACTACCTGTTTGATCTTGGTGCGAACCAATGATCTCAGGCTGGCGTTGTGTACTCTACGCTTGTCGTTCTGACGGGCGCGCTTTTTGGCTTGGGGTGAATTGGCCACCGCTGTGCTCCATAGGGCTTTTAAAAGGTCGCGAATCATCTGGGATACCGGTATCAATGTCAACCGGCGAAGCCAGATGATACTCGCGTTTGCGGTGTTTTACCCTTTTACCAGCCCAGCCAGATCATTATCCAACCGGCGGCGGCGAAGGCGATGACCGAACTTGCCTTGTCCAGGCGGAAAAAGGCGTAACCGTAGCCCACAGGGGGTAGCAGGAGGGAGCACATACCCCAGGTAAATTCCTCCTTCCACGAAACGATCAACAGTAACACCCAACTGACCAATAGCGCGGCGGTGCCTAGTGTGATCAAAAATGAACTTGAAGCTTCCATTTGCCCTCTCTGAAGGGTAGGTTCTGCAACCGACCGAAGGGTACCAGAAACCGTCTGACGGCGGCACAATATCGTGGCGTCTCGAGGTAAGTAGCCTATGACAGAGGAATCGTCGTCTCCCATTGAGGATCCGTTCTCGGAGATCAGACCCTATTCCAACACTGAGGCACCTAAAGTTATCGGGCGCCTGGCGCGTAATGGAGAGCTTGCTGAGACGGTCGCACTGTGGAAGTTCCCGCGCTTGTCACGGTTATCTTTAGCCGTGGCAAGCGCGTTTGCGCGGATCTGGCTGTTGGTTGTGGCGCGGCGCCTAAGCACCGTAGAGGACTTACAAAATGTAATCGCGCCAAATCTGTCGCGCATGATCAAGAAAACTTCTCGATTCTCCGCAAGTGGCATGACTGAACTGGATCTCCGGATGCCGCGCGTCTATGTAGGGAATCATCGCGATATCGTGATGGATCCTGCCTATGCAAACTATGCTCTGCACAGATCTACAGTCAGAACACTTTCTGTCGCGATTGGCGATAACTTGCTTTCCAAACCCTGGATAGCAGATCTGATGCGTTTGAACAGAAGCTTTATCGTCAAACGTAATCTGCCGGGTCCGCGCGCACTCCTCGCTGCAGCGAAGCTTCTTTCAGCCTATATTCGAGAGTCAGTAGAGATCAGCGACAACCCTATCTGGATTGCTCACCGAGAGGGCAGGGCAAAGGATGGCCGTGATTTAACGGAGCCTGCGGTTATCAAAATGTTGACGCTATCCAGAGACCGCGAGGAATCGCCAGAGTCGATTCTTGACATGTTAAAAATCGTGCCTTTGGTCATCTCCTATGAGCTGGATCCTTGCGATGCAATGAAAGCAGCTGAACTGAATGCAGGTGTGGGTTACACCAAATCGGAGTTCGAGGACATTACGTCTATCGCTACTGGCATCATTGGGCAAAAAGGTTGTGTTCACCTGCACTTCGGAACGCCTCTTGAAACGCAACTGAGCGTGGCTGAGGCAGTTAAAGCAATCGACCAGCAAATGGTTGAGCACTATCGGCTATATCAAACGAATATTTGGGCTTGGCAGTGGCTTCATGGGGCAGCGCTGCCCCATGATCTTCAGTATGACGCGGGCTCTATCAGCGAAGCGGATTTCCGGGCGCGATTTAATGCGATTCCAGATGAGCATCAGCAGTGGTTTCTCACCATGTATGCCAATCCGGTAAGCCGCGCACTGGATATTACCGTGCCGGACGCAGAGGTCGACCCTAAGCCAGGTAATCCAATGTGATTGAGGAGATGTTGCAGGACAACATCCGCACCGCATATCAGCACCTTACTGATGCGCTTGAACTAAAACCCCGATGGGGGCAGCGCCAGATGATTGCGGAAGTCGCGAATGCGCTCGGCGACCCCGAGGCAGAGACCCCCATTGCAGTGGTCGAAGCGGGCACGGGGACGGGCAAGACCATTGCCTATCTTGTGGCGACGCTCCCCATTGCACGCGCGCGTGGCAAGCGGGTTGTGGTGGCCTCGGCGACAGTCGCGTTGCAGGAGCAACTGTTACTGCGCGATCTGCCTGATCTAATGCGCCACAGTGGGCTTAAATTTCAGGCTGCGTTGGCCAAGGGCAGAGGTCGTTATGTCTGTCTTTTAAAACTGGATCATCAGCTGTCCGGATCGGATAGCGAGCCCTTGATTCCGCTCTATCCGGATGAATTTTCTACACCTGATTATCAAGAGATTTCACCCATACTCGAGGACATGTTGGCGGCACTGACGGCGGGGCGGTGGGATGGAGATTTTGATAATTGGCCCGGGGGGTTAGAAGCCGCGACTAAGCGTGTGGTGTCAACGGATCAAAACCAGTGTACGGGCCGCCGTTGCCCCCATGTTGGGCAGTGTGCTTTTTTCAAAGCGCGAGAAGGACTTGAAGAAGCCGATATTGTTATCACAAATCACGATCTTGTCTTGTCGGATCTGCGACTCGGAGGCGGTGTGATACTGCCGGAGCCAGAGGACAGTCTATATATTTTTGATGAGGGGCATCAGCTTCCAGCGAAATGCCTAAATCATTTTGCGCTGCGTTTTCATGCAGGTTCAACGTTACAGGGACTCAGGGACAGTGATCGATGGATTTGCCAATCTGCGTCGGAATGGGAGAGAGCGGGCCTGGATGCGCGGTTATCGCCGTTAATTTCGTCATTGCTTGAGGACCTCCTGCAACGCACTGAA
>CESO01027360.1_pt1 | contig 18618 bp, 10 predicted proteins | sample 356341 | NCBI WGS metagenome assembly CESO01 (sample SAMEA2621812, study PRJEB7988) | marine metagenome | biome: marine biome (ENVO:00000447); feature: deep chlorophyll maximum layer (ENVO:xxxxxxxx); material: "saline water (ENVO:00002010), including plankton (ENVO:xxxxxxxx)" | depth 35 m
TGATAATACGAACCTTGCAGCAGTTGCTAATCTTGGAGACACGGCGACGATCAACCTAGACACCGGACTCCGTTTTTGGGCAGGGACAGATTTAAACTTCGTTGCAAAGGATTCTGTTGTCATCCCAGCGGGAATTGCGGGACCGCTTGAGGCGGGTCAGAATCGTGGGTTCAGAGTCGTGACAGCACAGGCACCCTTATTTTCTGAAATTTCAAATTCTTTCACACGTGCTAGCCAACAGCTTAATGGAACTCTTATGTCCCAGGGACAGCTTGTAGCTGATGAAGCGAAGAAAGGAGAAAACCCTGACGGCAGCTTTGATGTAGATGTTATCAACTTTCTCGAGGCTTTCGATGTTGACGGTTTCCCCTTTGTTACCAATTTTGAAGATGATGCTAATTTTCCCGGTATCCCGGGCACTGGCGATCATTACTCTTTATTTACCACTGAGATCTCTGGGTTTGTAGAATTATCAGCTGGAACTCATACCTTTGATGCCCAAGTTTTTGTGGACCGGGTTGATGCGGCACCGAGTAATGATAATGGACTTGTTGTTTTAACTGGTACTAATCCACGCGATTTTTTTGCGACGGAATTAGCGACCTTTGTCCGTCCCGACGACGCGCCCCCTTTCGAATCAACTCCCTGGAATTTTCAGTTTAATATTACAGCCCCGGTTGCTGGGGTTTACCCGATTCGCCTCGTCTATTGGACGCAAGATAGCAATTCAGGTTTGGAGTTTTCGCAGCAGAACCAGTTGGTAAATTCTGATGGTACGACTGTTGTTTTTCGTGAAAGCACCGCCCCCCATCACAGTCATGCCTACATTGCTGAGGTATCTCCGGTGCCGGGCGTTGCTGACATCTCACCAGAGGAACCGATTACTATTTTGCTGCGCGACGATAAAACAACGGTAAATACACAATCAGTGAAATTGAGCTTTAATGGAGTAGATATCACTGGGCAGGCAACGGTAAGTAGTGGGAATGGTCGCACGACTATTAATTATCAGCCACCTCCAGCAAGGCAAAGTGATCGTAATGAGCTTGTATTAGAGTATCTAGATTCCTCCGGGCAAAGTTTTACACGTGAATGGTCTTTTGCGAATTCCCTGGGAGAGAAGCCCCCAATGGTGACTGGTCAATGGGATTTCTCGAATGGACTGCGTGCTACGATTGGTTCTGATCTACTTTTCAATGATGAGGTTTCGGAATCTGATACATTATTTGGAACTACTACGAGTTTTGAGATTGCTGATATTGGTGGTGAGCCGGCGGAGGTCATGTATGTGCCATTTGGGAGCCGCGTAGGCTACAAATTGCTTCACGGCATTGCTCCGAATGGAGGTGGGCGATATGTGAATCGTTATACTCTTTTAATGGACGTCATGAGGGTTGGCGGCGGAGGGGCTTCAGCCATCATCCAAGCATCTCCTACGAAAAACCCAGGCGATGCGACATTCTTCTGGCAGGGAGGTAATATGGGCCAAGGTGGCGGAGGTTATAATGGGGATGGAACATTTACTCCTGATGAGTGGCACCGAATCGGATTCGCGGTTGATCTTGCCGACGAAAAAGTCATCACAAAGTGGGTTGATGGTGTTTTGCAAGATGAGTGGAAACCTCAAAATAAGGATCATGTTCGTCGTGCTATGGAGCCTGAAACTATTCTCTTTTACGACGTTGATGAGCGAAGCGAATGGTATGTAAACTCAATCCAAATCCTTGATGGAAAACTATCGGATGAGGAGATGGAGGCTCTGGGTGGACCGAGCGCAGAGGGTTTTGAAGCTCCAGGAGCAAAAGGTTTGCAGATTAATGATATTGTTCTCCAAGAAAATGGGAACGTCACAATTAAGTGGTTTTCTCGTGCTAATCGGAGCTATCGGATTGAGGCAAGCTCTAATCTAGATGATTGGTTGGAACTCACCGATGGTCATCCTTCTCAGGGAGATTTGACAGAATTCACTGAGCTGGGAGATGATATCAAGGGAGCTGCGACTCGCTATTATCGTGTCACCGAGGAATGATAAAAGCTCTGGAGAGTTGTTCGTGCAGAATCCATGACCTAAATTCTGCCTTCACTCTGGAGTGCGCTTTACCTTGCACTGCTTTTCGAAGCGGTGCCAAGAATCATCAAAGTTGAGTCCTGGAAATTCTTTCATCACTAGGCCAAGGTCAAGATAGTTAATGCCATAGCGTCGTTTGAATCGTTTTACTGTTTCCGAAGAGAAATGAATTCCCCGATCAGTCAGCCATTTTTCGATCTGCCCCTGATCGCTGTCTGTTTTCACGATCACTTGCGGATAGAACAGAGGCCGTATTAGTCTATGAAAAAATGCTGGAACATGACTGGCGATCAGGACGTTTTTTTTCCCCATCTTATTTGAAAGAAGCACCAGTTTTAGTAGCTCGCGCACGGTCCGAATTTCGTCAATTACCAGAAAATCGATATCGGAATATCGGTCTTGCAGCCACTGAATAGAAGTGCTCTTTCCAGAGCCACTCAGACCACAAAAAACGACCCACTTCGACTTTTTATGATTCAGTTCGCACAGACGATGCGCATCATAAAATCGCTTTGTGCTAAGTTTTTCTTTTGGGAGGAAGAGTTCCAATGGGTCCAACTTCCGGCTTGGGAATGTTTTTTTCGCGCTCAAGAAAATCCTGAATTTTTAGTTTGTGAACTTTTCCGATTAGCTCCTGATCGACGAGGTCATTATGGATCAGTTGGATTTCCCAGTATAAATCTAAACCATGGGTCGAGCTTATCATCATCGGCGGTAATAAGTTATTAAAAATACGGTCAAAATAAACTTCTTCTGGGAACCAACGCTCCACTGAATCACCTGCCGTGATGTGATCAATGTGCTTCTCGTAAATCAATAATCCTTGGACTGGATTTGAAAAAGAAACAGTCCGCTTGTTAGATCCATGCCCCTCGATGCGTTGACCTTTCTCTTGATTACACGCCACGACTCGAAGTTTAATATTCTTCAGATCGATTCGCGATTTCCCATAAAATAAATCGCCAGCCCGGCAGACTAGTCCTGGCACAAGGCCACCCGCAATAGGGCGTTTTTCGAGATGCATGTATCTTCGTAACTGTGCCTTTATTAACATCCAGATTACTGCGCCAAAAGCCCCGCTAGCTGCGAGCGCTGAAAGGAATGGGCTTTGCGAATCTCCATCACTATCGGTGCGAGACATTACATATTGTTGGCCGTCGATACAAAATTGATCGTGGACCCCGATGATATTGATAACAGCGACTACTACCAATCCGACTAGCATTAATAATAGAGTGATTATTTGATTGTGGAAGGGAATCACTTGCAGATTTTTACGAAAATTGAAGATGTCTTTTGGTTCGATCAGATTGCCGGCATCCCGAACTTGTGGAGCACGTTGGAAAAAAGGTTTCTCGAGATGATGAATTATTTTCGGGGTGTGTTTAGTTTTGCTCCTGCCTTCTAGAATGGCTTCGAGTGCAATTTGGATAGATTTTCCTTGGTAAGGTAATGCTTTGAGCTGAGAGAAAGGAACAGACAGATTCTGGGATTGTTGCATCGTGAAATCCCGTTTATGGGCACGAATTCTGGAATGGATTCCACGGCTTTGGGTAACTTTTACTTTAGTGAAAATTGAGAAACTGAAAGGCTGTCCGATTACTTTGGAGTTATTACTCGTTATTTCCCAAGTAATATAGCCTGGCTTCCACTCTTCGCGTTTAAGACAACGGACCTTCGTGCTATCGGTAGTGCTGGTATGTGGGTGCGACGGCATCGAGGATTGTGCTAGGTGAGTAGTTTGGAAGGGACGGTCCCAATAGATTTAAATGATAGTTCTAGAGAAGAATGGCGACTACATGGGTCTTAAATCGATTACAATTTTTATTGAATGTTATAAGCTAGGTGGAAGTAACGGCTCATATTGAAAATACGGCTGAAAGATAGATTACCTCTCGTTTCACAGAAAAATGTTTTCGCTCAAGAGTTTTCTGGCATTTCTTAAAACAGGAAGAATCCGTTGGATGATATGTGCATTAGAGATATGACTTGGCCTTGCTGATTTGTGATTGGCACAAAAATGAAGGCTGTTGTAATTCACTCTCAATAGAAATAAAACTAATGAAAACTATATTAGCATCATTACTAATAGCGAGCATTCGCTTGTCCTTTGGTTCGGAGCAACTCCACGTGCAGGTGGAACACGGAAAGGTTTCAGGACTCGTCTTGGACGAGAAAACTCACTTACGTGTTTTTCGAGGAATTCCTTATGCTGCCCCTCCAGTAGGAGAGCTTCGGTGGCGTTTGCCGAAACCTCCTGAGAAGTGGGAAGGGGTCAGGAAATCTGACCAATTTAGCGCGGCAGCCCCACAAAAACTAAAAAATAACGAATCAATCTTACAGAATGAGGACTGTCTGTATTTGAATATTTGGACGAAGCGAGCTGGGAAACCTAAGGCTAATTTGCCGGTCATGGTTTGGATCCATGGAGGTGGCCTTAATCAAGGGTATGGACATAAGGGGTATTCAGACGGTGAAGGGTTTGCAAATCGTAATGTCGTTCTTGTTTCTTTGAATTACCGTTTAGGAGCCCTCGGTTTTTTAGCGCACCCTGAGTTGTCTGCCGAGTCTCCTAAAGGGGTTTCGGGAAATTATGGTCTCTTCGACCAGATTGCAGCGTTACGCTGGATTAAGAAAAATATTAAGGGTTTTGGTGGTGATCCAAATAACGTGACCATCTTTGGGGAGTCAGCGGGGGGAACTAGCGTGAGCGCCCTATGTTCTTCACCTTTAGCGAAGGGGCTCTTTGCCCGGGCAATCATGCAGAGCCCTTGGATGTTTGGATACGTCAATAAATTGGCTGAGCCTAATATCGTTCGTCTCAAAGACGCGGTCGGTCCCGTAGGGAGTGCAGAGAAGATTGGTCTTAAGTATGCTGATGGGCTATCGATAAAAGATCTACGAAAGCTCTCTGGGGAAGAAATCGTAGCTAGGTCGTCCTATTTTAAAACTCGAGTAACGATTGATGGCTGGTTGTTATCAGCTCATCCTGCAGAAATCTTTTCAAGGGGTGAGCAGGCTGATGTTCCAACGATGATTGGTACAACCAAAAATGAAGGTGCTTATTTTTGGTATTTCGCAAAGTCTAAAAACCGTGAGGTTTTTACGAACAAGCTTAAGGCATTTTACCAGGATAAAACAGATACCGTATTGGCGTTGTATCCAGGTGAAAGCCAGGAAGAACTTCAAAAAGCCGCGGTAAATTATATTACTGATAGTTGGTTTGTGCAACCAGCCCGGCAGCTATTGGAAGGGATGCGAAAGGTGAAATCGGCCACCTACCAATACGAATTCGTTAAAAATGGTTGGGCTCCTCATGCTGCAGAGTTAAAATATGTGTTTAATACTCATGTTGATTCTAAAGATGATTTTCTTGCAAAACTCCTGGCTGATCAATGGGTTCAATTTGCGAGAACCGGGGATCCAAACGGAGAAGGCTTACCGTCATGGCCTCCTTACAAAATTGACCGAGAGTATCTTCGAATTGGCGACGAAATATCAGTTGGAAAAAATCTCAAAAAAAATGTTTGTGATATCCTAGATATTGCGACACGCGGTTTGTATAGCCCTGAGTAAAAACCCTCTTTTCCTTTCTCTACTTCGGGCTGAAAGTGACTCGATTGGGAATCGCAAAAATTTAATAGAAGTTACGAGATCTGCCTACTTGCCCAAGGCATTCATATTTTGTCTGTAAATGATCGGACGTCTATAAACTCTACTGTTTCCCTCTATGCCATTTTGTTAGCGCCTAAGATAATAGCGATTTCGGGAGGTTCAGCGTGTAATTTTTTCAAGCTGAAGATCATCGGTCCTATAGAGGCTGGATTAAAAAATAGTGATGATCGATTACAGCGATTGCCTTGAGGGTATCTTGGTGAACCAAGCGCAGATTGCGACTAAGGCGAACACTGGCGCTGCGCTTGTCATAGCGGAAAAGTAGCTACCGAGGCGCTGCTGGACATCGGCCAACCACCAAGGCCCTAAAGCTGAAGCAATGACAGCCAAGGCTTGGGCGCAGCCCTGAATCTTGCCAAGGTGGGTATGCCCAAAGGCTTGACCAAAGCCAGTAAAGAACAGCACGGAAAACACGCCGCCACAGAAGCCGAAAATACCGGCATGCGTGATGACTTGCCAGTCTGATTGCAAGCGGGCGTAAGTGAGCATTACAATGGTTAAGATCGCAAGGCTGACAGCCATCACACGTGGTAATCCGATTCGGCGCGCCGACCATGCTGCTATCATATTGCCCAATAAGCCAGCACTCATCAGTCCTGCCATGGCATAACGGAATGTCTCTTGGCCAAAGCCTAATTCTCGCAAGATCGATTCATTAAACAAACTCACACTTGCGATCAAACCGCCATATAAAGCCATTCCAATAGCAAAAACCCAGAAGCACGGTGTAAGAAGAGCTTCTCGTAAGGTAAGAACGGTCCCGTTTCCGAGCTCTTCGCTGGCTTGTTGAGACGATTCTCCTCGTCTCGCCAACGCGACACACAGTAAACCCAATATGAGGACTGATAGGCCTATTGTCATCCATACTTTGCGCCAGCCAACAATCGCAATTTGTGTCTGGGCACCCACGATTGCCACACTGAAACCTATAGCTACGATTACAGAGAAGACACCCATAGCAATTGCCAAGCGGGTCGTGAACCATTTACCAACGCTGGTGACGCTGATAGTTGATAGCGCACTTTGCCCAACCGTACGCGTCAAAATTAAAAAGGCCATTACGGTAGCCGCCGTCATCCACTGGCTCATGGTCATGACCAAGCAGCCTAATAAGATCAATGTCCCTGAGAGGGTGACACGTATGCCGAAACGATCGGTAAGCGGCCCAGCGATTAAGGCACCAGCCGTGCCCAGTAAGGTGGCAATCATATTGAACCTCGCGTATTCAGTACGGGTCATGCCAAACTCGGAAATCAAAGATTCTGTGATTAGCCCTAAACCGACGGTTCGTCCAGGTAAGGTCGCGACCATGGCTAGCGCTGCGAGAGCGACTATCATCCACCCGTAGTAGGGTAGTTGGTTCCTAGAATTCACGCCGGAACCTAATCAACACAAGTTAGGCTTGGCTAGTCCAACCTTCTATTCAGTCTCCTCTTTCCAGTGCTTTTAGAGCCTATCGATTATCATCGAATAAATTGTCCAACGAGGGGATACGCTTTCGGCAGGCGTTCATGACTTTGACACCTTCAATTAAGACTCTTTTGGAGATGGAGTCGGGGAAATTGAGTTGGGTCACGTTTCTAGGAGTCACAGCCAAAAGTGGTGATAATTTAAATAATTAGCACCATCGGAAGCGTGATACGCGTCACCAGCGATTTAATGGGGTGGTTTTGTTGATTTTTTTCGTAACATTTGTCCGACGACGAAGTTTATTAAATATTGCTATGACATTTTACTCTCAAGAGCCGCCCGTTAATGTTTCAAGTGACCAGCTTTTAATTGATAGGGGAAACTGGATTTGGAGCACTCCCAAAATCTGCGTATTTTTATTCTCACTTCTGCTGGCGCCCAGCCTTTTTGCTTCTCCTTTAAAGGGGGAAATTTCTTCAAAAAATAACGAGCGGCTTAGACAAGCGCTCAAAGAATTCCCTGAGGCCGATACTAATAAAGACGGAGTTCTGACGCTCATTGAAGCAAGGGCCTTTAGGGCCCAGCAGAGGGGTGAAGAAGAGTCTCAAATACGGGAAGAGGTGATTAAGCCGCCTAAGGCTCAAAATTCCCCAAGCAACGCCATTCTGAAAGAGGGTGAAATCAAGGGATATCATGGACTATATATGGGCCATAGTTTTTTCCAGCCGAGTGTATGGAAATTAGCGAAAATGATCCCAAGCGATATCAAGGGCCATACCCAATATTCAGTTTTTAGTGGTGGTGCAAACGGCTCTCCGGGTGGCCTGTGGGCTGCGAAAAAGAAACGTGAGCAAGCGAAGAAAATTCTAGAGACTAAGAAAATTGATCTTCTAGTAATGACTTACTACTCACCGCGGGATAGCTCGATAGAACATTACAGTCGTTGGTTTGACTTTGCGATTGCCCAAAACTCAGAGGTCACATTTATGGTCGCGCTTCCTTGGGCAAAGCAGCCTCATGAGGTGGAACAGTCGGCATCAAAGATGGCGCAAAAAAAAGTCACCGAATTTAACGAAACTTTGATTGCTGCTTTGCGAGAGAAGTATCCGAAAAATAAGGTTTTATTTTGCCCATATGCCCTTGGAGCTTACGAACTCATTGATCGACTACGGAATCAGAAATTATCTGGAGTGAAGTATATCTTGGATCCAAACCGAAAAACAAGGGCCGAGAGTAAGAGAAAGAAGCGACAGTTATTTAATGATGAACTTGGTCACTCGGGGGAGCTTGTTTCAGCGCTAGGAGCATTATTGTGGCTTCAAACTCTTTATGAATATGACCTTTCGAAGCTCGAGGATCAGAGGGTTGAAGGCTTGGGAAAGATTGATTTGAGAGAGCTTGCACAAGTGGTTTCCAAAAGAATTGCGCCTTTTAATGCGAAATTAAATAAAGACTAGGGAGAGTGCTTATTCTTTTAGCAGCAAGATAACTTGGATAATTTTTTGGTTAGATGTCCAGCCTTTCAAAGATCCTAGCTCGATCCCTCGAAGCTCGTTGCTTTGACTGAACCTGGGCCACCTGGGAAGCGACAGAAAATCATGCGGATATTTTGGTCCAAGGCGAGAAGGTGACGATGTCTTTGAAGATCGTATTCTAATGGAGGACACCTTTTCAAAGGAGTCGTTATATTTTTTTCGTTTTTCGGTTCTGATGACGATATAATATCATGGGGATGATAAAGAAGAAACTAGGGCGCTTGCAAAACGACTACCGAGTTGGCGCTTATTCAATGGAACCAATGAAAAGACCAATCCAAGAAAAAATAATATTATTATTAGCTTTCTGCGTTTTCCAAGTAAGTTGCGGGGATCCCGATAATTCTGCAGCAGAACGAGGAGATGCTACGACTTCACTTAACGAGGAGGCGACCTCGATTAATCTAGAAAAAAGATCAGAAGATTCGTTAGAAAAAAAACCTGCAAAAAGTCTCGAAGAGGCTGTTGTAGAAGGGGATTTCGAGGTCGTCAGAGCATACATCGAAGCGGGATCTGACTTGAATCGAGCAGTTGCCGAAAATGGGAGTACGGCACTGGTGATGGCGGTAACTTTTGATCATACCGAGATCTCGCTTCTTTTGATCGAATCTGGCGCAGACTTGGAGGTGAAAATTGATGATGGCTCGACAGTTCTTCATGCTGCCGCTTTTTACGGTCGTTTGGAAATTGTGCGGGCCTTGTTAGATAAGGGGGTAAACACCAGCGCACGAACAAATGATGGCTCGACGGCTCTTTCTATAGTGATGATGCCCTTTGACGAGTTAATGCCATTTTATAAGATAATTGAAGGGGCGCTTGCTCCTGCTGGATTCGAAATTGATTACGATCTACTCAAGAAGAACCGGCCAAAGATCGCTAAGATGCTTCAAGAGTCAGGGGGCGATGCTTCTTCCAATGCTATAAAAGCGGAGCTGGTCGGGAATGCAGTGGTTCTAGGAAACAAAGAAGTGGTTAAGAAATACCTCGCAGAGGGAATGAACTTAAATCAGGCCGTTAACGAAGACGGAAGCACGGCCTTGCAAGTAGCCGCGGTTTTTGATCGGACTGAGATCGCCCTACTGCTCATTGAAAATGGTGCGGATATTGAGGTGAAGAAGGATGATGGCGCGACGGCTCTGCATGTCGCTTCATTTTTCGGCCGTGTCGAACTTGTGAAGGCTCTTTTAGAAAAAGGGGCAGATAAGACGGTGAAGACGAATGACGGCGCTACAGCTTTGGATGGTGTCTCTAGTTCCTTTGAGGAGGTAAGGCCAGTTTATGAATTTTTAGAAGGACTTCTCGCTCCTGTGGGATTCAAACTTGATTACGGTTTACTTCAAGAGAACCGGCCTAAGATTGCTGAAATGCTCCGTGCTAAATAGTCTTGTTGATTTTATAGCTGGATACTTTGTTTACTGATTAGCTAGGAAAAAGCTGGTTTGACTGTTCCAGTGTTTTTAAATTCTGATAATGCGGGGAAAAGAAAGGGTTAGGTGGAAGATGGCTATAAGCTTGGTTTTTCTTGCCCTTGTCTCCTTCAGTTCCTGTGGGCACTCGAATGCTCAAAAAGAATATAACAAAATTCGAACGCTCATTCGAGGCCATGAGTTGGTGAATTATCGAATCGGTGAAGAAGAAGCAGGCTTTCTCAAAAGTGTCCGTGAATCTTGGCACACCCATGAGAAAGAATGCCCGGATCCTATTTTTTCTGAGGTTCTAGAAACAGCTGAGTTCGAAGTTTCGGTATCTGGGGTAGTCAATTTTCACACTCACCAGATTCCAGAGTATTCTTCATCTGATTCTAAGCAGAATTTAAGAGAGGGAATAAGGGCGGCCACGATAGGAGTTGCGCGATCAAAATCATTGGATGGGCGAATCTACTGTAAAGAGGGGTTATGCTTCATTAAGCTAAGTGAAAGAGCCGTTGAGGTATTTGAAGATCAGGGTGGAGATTTGTCTCGGACTCTTTATGTGGAATTAAATAAATAGGGTAGGGTTGTCTGAGAAGAGTGGCTTATTGCGATTAAAGCTTTGAGGAATTTGCTTCTCTCTCTGTCTTCCATCGTGATGATAGCGCAATGGTTGTCCGTTCCTTTTTCGTAGCTTGCTGTATTCTATTTGCCATCGTGGATGTCAGAGGTGCTCAATGGGCCCGAACTAAGATTCCGACCAGAACTACCGAGATTTCCAAGCAACTATGGGCGCGTTGTTTTCTTCAGGTCCCCGATCGCCTTGTGACCTCCGCAGGGGACGAGCGGGATCTTTGGCGTAGCTCTACGGTTATCGCAATGGCTGACCTCCCAGGAAAATTTGAGGTCTTCTTGAATGGCAAAATTATCATTAAGTCTGACGGAATTCCTTTGGGTGAAGAACAACGTTTTAAGATTCCTAAAGATATCCTGATAAAGAATAAATTCAACGCGCTTGTCATTCATATTGATAGCAAAGGCATTGCTAGGGGCTTGGCTTCGGCTCCGGTGCTGATCGATTATTTCAACGAACTGGTGCTAGATCAGGAGTGGGAGGTTACGACTACTCAGCCTGATGCTGCTGACTTCGAGGTTAAAGTCGAGAAGCCGGAATTTGCCGCCTATTTAGGGAGTCAATTTAAGCTCTCAAGCCGTCCTCTGGCTCGCACAATTAACCCTATCCGTGGTCGACAGATTCCTCCCGGGAAAGATTTACTCCTATTGGAGACCGATGACGATCTTGCTGTCGAGGGCTTACTGAGCGAGCCAGAAATTGCTCAGCCAACACACTTCAGTTTTGATGCCCGAGGCCGCTTATGGGTCGCTCAATATCGACAGTATCCCTATCCAGCAGGTCTCGAGATGACCGGGCGGGACCAGTATTATCGTTCGAAGTATAATCGTATTCCTCCCGCGCCGCCCCATCATGACCGAGGAGTAGACATTATAAGCGTGCACGAAGATCGCGACGGTGACGGTACTTATGAGACAGGCAAAAATGTTTTTGAAGGGCTCAATATGGCCAATTCTGTCGTGCGGGGCTGGGGTGGTATTTGGGTCATGCACACTCCATATCTCTTATTTTACCAAGATAAAAATGGTGATGACATTCCTGATGGAGATCCTGAGATTCGACTTACGGGATTCGGGCTTGAAGATACTCACAGCGTGGCTAACGGTCTCACTTGGGGGCCTGATGGATGGCTTTACGGTGGTCAGGGCAGCACGACCACTAGTAGGGTAACTCGACCTGGATTTGATGATCCACCGATTTACAATGAAGGTCCCCTTGTTTGGCGCTATCATCCTTCTTCCAAAAAATTTGAAGTCTTCGCTGATGGCGGAGGTAATATCTTCGGGCTTAGTTTCGATGCCGAAGGCCGGCTTTTTAGTGGCCACAATGGGAGCGAAACTCGGGGCGTACACTTCGTGCAAAACGGACAATATTTGAAGCAGGGAAAGAATCCTGGGAAGTTTGGCCCTCCTCCAAATCCGTTTGCTTTTGGGGAACTCTCAATGATGGCAAGCACCAATCCAGTTCCACGTTTTTCTCATTTAGGGATTTTTGTTGATGCCCCAGCTCTTCCCGCCCGGTTGCAAGGGACTTTGCTTAGTGTTGATCCGCTACACCACTATCTCATCACCTCAAGCCGGAGTGTGTTGGGCAGCACTTTTAAAACTTCTGACATGGGATTTCCTCTTCGAAGCAAGGATCTCACCTTCCGACCAGTTTACCTAGCAAATGCCCCTTGTGGTGGTGTGATTATTTCAGATTTTCGTGAACAATACATTGCCCACGGACAAAATTACCAAGGTCAGATTGATCCTGATAGCGGACGTATTTATCGATTACGGGGTAAAAAGGAGTCGTTGATCCGAGACCGGAACTTGGAAGTGAAGACATCGAAAGAATTAGTCAGGTTCCTCAATCATGACAATCTTTGGCACCGACAAACTGCTGTTCGGTTGCTGGGTGAACGGGCGGATCCGACCATTGTCCCGCAATTAAAAAACCTCCTCAATCAAAAGAGTCCTCATCCAGCGTTAGAGGCACTTTGGACTCTCCACCAAATGGGGGAACTTGAGCCGAAAATATCAATCCAGCTCCTTGCACATCCGGTTCCGATGGTGCGGGCTTGGATTATAAGGCTTTCCGGCGATGATGGGAAACTTGAGCCTGAACTTTTTAATCAAATCCTGAAGCTTGCTAGGAGGGAAACAAATGCCGAGGTTCAGTGTCAGATCCTCTCGACGGCAGGTTGCCTTGAATACGCACAAGGACTTGCGCTTGCTAAGGAAATCATTGAGCGGCCTCATCATCTTCAGGATCCTTTTATTCCGCTGATGGCGTGGCATGTGGTGGAGGCTTACTGCAAGGACCAAGCTGAGGCTGTCTTGGAAGTTTTTACTAATCCTAAGCTGTGGGCATCACCTTTCTTTCTAAATCATATTGCGCCTCGCCTAATGCGCCGCTTTGCAGAAGCGGGGACCCGAGGCGATTTTCTTTGTTGCGCGCGCCTTCTGGAACTCGCGCCGGATCTGGCTGCGCGCGCAGCCTTGATGGGAGGTTTTGAAAAAGCATTTGAGGGAAGGACAATTCCAGTTCTTCCCGACGAGCTGAATTCGAGATTGGGTCGCCCTTCTCTCTCGATGCGTATACGGCGAGGAGAGGTGCAAGCTCTGGAAGAAGGCACCAAGCTGCTTTCTAATTCGCAGGCCACTTCTGCAGACCGGCTCGCAGTAATCAGAGCTTTTGGAACCTACCAAGGTAATGCTGAGGTTTGGAAGAAGCTTCTCGCTCTCGCAATCTCGGTGGATGCCCCATCTCTTAATCGAGACGCAATAGTCGCCTTACAAAATTATGACGATAAGGAGATTGGAGAAACTCTCGTGAGTTTTTACGCGAAGTCCTCTCCAGAATTTCATTCCGCCATTCTCAATCTCCTCTCTTCTAGGCCCGTCTGGGCTTTAACTCTTTTGCAAGCCGTTGGACCAAATGATATTCCACCCGACGATTTTGATCGGGATCTTTTGGCCCGTCTTGTCCTCCACGATAATTCCAAAATCAATGATCTGGTTCACGAAAAATTTCCTGATGTCGAAGAGAAAAATCCGTCTCTCCGGTTAGATGCCTTAGAAAAAATTCTTTCTGTCCAACCGGGAGATCCATACGCTGGAGAGTCCATTTTCATGGTGCGCTGCGCCAGCTGCCACAAGCTCTTTTTTAAAGGTGGAGCAATCGGGCCCGATTTGACCCGCTACCAAAGGGACGACTTGAGCACAATGTTGGTAAGTATCCTTGAGCCAGATGCAGAGATTCGAGAAGGCTATGAAAATGTCGTTGTGACGACTAACGATAAACGGCTCCTGAGTGGCTTTCTTTCCGATGAAGATACTAACAGTATCGTCCTGCGGGGCTTCGATGGTGCTGACATCACTATTCCACGCAAAAAAATTATTTCTCTTAAGCCCGCTGGTCGAAGTCTAATGCCTCCTGGACTTCTTAATGGCCTGGATGACGCTGCCCTTCGAAACCTTTTCGCCTATCTCCGAATCTCTCAACCAATTACGAAGTAACGAGATGCGGAAAAAATTTGGGTCGACAAACTATTCGGAGTTATTGGGAGTAGGGTGGTCTTTTCGGCTCTGAGATTAATTGATCATGATGGAAAAGATGAGCTGTCTGATATAAACGTTTTTTTGAGACCGTAAAGCTATGGTCTATTTAGACGTGAGGTCGCGCCGTCACCAAGCCTCTTCGAGTGATGAAGAAAACTGATTCCCTTCCCCCGAAAAAATCCAAAATAAGTTGGGTGCGATACTGGAAAGCGCGCAGACTATTTGGTCTCAAATGGAAAGTGCGATGTAAGTTCTGGGTGTCTCTTATCAGTTTGCGATTTCTCCCTTCATTAGTGATGGCACAAGAAACCCTTACCGCCCAATTTGACTATCATACCATTCGGAGTGAACAGTCGGTCGCAGAAGGGGAGGCGGAGAAATGGGAGGGCGAATCCTTAGCGATAGAAGGGAGATCGCGAATTCAGGATATGGCTAATTTTGGCCCTCAGTGGAGTGGTGGATCTCATCTGCTTTGGGACGGAAAGATAGGTGAATCCATGAAAACAAGTTTTAGGATTCCACAAGCGGGTAAGCATCAGATCACCATAGTGCTTACAAAGGCACCCGATTACGGTGTTTTTACCATTAACTTGAACGGCAAACCGGTTCTCAAAAGTATCGACCTTTATGCAAATAAGGTGGAAGTCAGCAAGCTAATAGATCTTGGAGAATTCAATCTTGCAGCTGGGGACCAGCGTTTGGAATTCGTTCTTTCTGGGGCTAATGTAAAAGCACATCCCTTTCGTAAGACTGGGTATCTTATGGGGGTCGATTATCTCGTTGCCAAGAATTTGGAGCCCAAGAAGCCGATAAAAGAAGTAAGGTCTTCTCCCCCTCCAATTAATGACTCCATTTCCTTTGAGGAAGTCCAACCCTTACTCCAAAAGTATTGCTATGAGTGCCACGGAGCAGGAAAGAAGGTGGAAGGGAAGGTGAATTTGAGAGAGATGGGATCCCGAGCGAAGTTTTCTCAGCAGGTTGAAACTTCTCGACTGGGTGCTGAAGCAGTGAGTTTCGGTGAAATGCCTCCCGAAAAAAGCGAGCAACCCAGTGCCGGGGAAAGGAAAAAAATTTCCGATTTTTTCAACAGGATTGTAGATGAATACGCTGAAAAAAACACGATTCTAGAGCCGGTTGTGATGAGGCGGTTTAACCGTTATGAATATAACAACGCGGTTCGTGATCTCCTGCAACTTCGGGGTGATATTTATCCTCTTCCTGAGAAGTCGATCCGTGGGAGCAATCACTTTAACCCTGCTTCTGGCGTTATGCCAAGGAGCGTGCGCGTGAGTAATCGAACGCTGGGAAAGAACCAAGTTGAACGACAAATCCTGAAAGGCGTAAATCCATTCGCGATCGATCTGCAAGCCGAACATGGCTTCAATAACCAAGGTGAACAACTAAGTACCTCAACGATTCTACTAGAAAGCTTGCTCAAACTTGGACGATCAATCGTCGATAGCCCAAACTTTGATTCTTACACCAAGTTAGCAGATACCTTCTTCAAGGAAGATGACATCCCAATTAAGGAAAAGTTGCGTCCGTTTCTAGGCAGAGCTTTCCGAAGGCCTGTCACTGAAATCACCTTGAATCGTTACGCCAACTATTATGAGTCGGAAAAACAAAAGACTTCATCTCATTCTCGAGCACTTAAAAATGTCGTTGCGGCAACTCTAGCTTCGCCAAAGTTTCTTTATGTGGTTGAAGAAAAATCAGAGGCCTCTAAGAAAATTCCGCTGTCTGATTACGAATTAGCTCAGCGTTTGGCTCTCTTCCTCTGGAGTAGTCTTCCTGACGAAGCACTGATTTCTGTGGCTCAAAAAGGGCAGCTTAGGAAACCCGATATTCTCAAAAGAGAAATTCGTCGAATGCTTCTTGATCGGCGTAGCCGAGCTCTCTCTGAGAATTTTGCACGCCAGTGGTTGCGTCTCGATCAACTTGTGACAGCAGTGCCCGACTTTGATCGCTTCGGAGAATATTATGCACGGATTGGCTGTGAGCAATGGAAGTTTGGTCTTCAGACAATGGTCGAACCCCTTCTCTTGTTCGAGAGCATTCAGGTGGAGGACCGTTCGATAATGCTCTTGATTGATAGTAATTATTCCTATCGCTCTGATGAACTGCAGTCTTGGTATGCTAATCCACAAAGCCCCTTTGGAACGAAAGGGAATCGCAATCGATTTAACACGACTTCACAAACCTTCAGTCGTAGGGCTTTAACAACACGGAAGGAAGGGGGGGTTCTCAGCACCGCGGCTGTCCTAACGATGACTTCTACCCCCTTACGAACCAGTCCCATTAAAAGGGGGGCTTGGGCTGCCACGGTCATTTTCAATGATCCTCCGCCTCCGCCTCCCGATCTTGTGCCAGAGATTGAGGAAGATGATGCCGCTATTGCGGCATCAGGGCTTACAATTCGCGACCGTCTTAAACAACACGCTTCGGACCAAACATGCGCTAGTTGCCATGCCAAGATTGATCCTATGGGCTTCGCTCTTGAGAATTACGATGCGGTTGGGCGTTGGCGGGATGATTACGCAGGCGGTCTCCCAGTTGATGCAAGTGGAAAACTTTTTGGCGAAATTGAATTTAAAAACATCGTAGGATTTAAAGATGCGATCCTTGCTCGACCAGAGAAGTTCATTCGAGGATTCAGTGAGCATCTTCTATCCTATGCCTTAGGTCGCGAATTAAAGGTGACAGACAAGCTCGCAGTTGATCGCATCACTGGAAAAGCGATGGAGGATCATGGCCGATTTTCAACCTTAATTTTAGAGGTCGCCATGAGCCACCCCTTCCGAAATAAAAGCAATTAGAGATTACCAAAGTGAATATCCTTAAAAACAGAACTCTTCCGCGTCGCACTTTCCTGAAGGGATATGGGGCTGCTTTAGCTCTTCCACTTCTTGAAGTGATGCAGGCAAAGACTAAGAGCGAAGTCATTCACCCAAAGCGGTTAGCTTTTTTTTACACGCCCAATGGAGTTGCTCAAAAAGCATGGCACCCTTCTTCGACTGGGATTAATTTTGAGCTTAGCCCCACCCTTCAGCCTCTCGAGGGTATTCGGCAGAAGATTTCACTTCATACTAATCTTGATCGAATCAAGGTTCCTGGAACTGATGGACACGCTCAGGCTGGAACCTGCTATCTCAGTACGGCTAGGCCAGATGAACTCTCTCCAGCTGGCTACCCGCTTAAACGTACCATCGATCAAGTTGTTGCTGATGTTGCAGGCAAGGCTACCGCGTTTCGGTCCCTAGAACTTTCCTGCAACAGTTATACCGACAATCGAGAATCCGTCTATTTCGACAATATCTCATGGTATGGACATGGTCATGTCGCACGTTCTCTAAAGGATCCTCGTTTAGTTTTTAATCGTCTTTTTTCGGTTCGAGAGCATCAAGCTAACGCAAGTGTTTTAGATCTTATTCGGGAAGATGCTAAGGACCTCCAGCCGAAACTTGGGCGGCTTGATCAGGATAAATTAGAGGAATACTTAGAATCAATACGAACCGTCGAACAACAAATCGAACGGATTTCCAAACGACAAGACGATATTCGAGATCTTGAATTAAGTGAGCCGGGTAAATTATGGACGACAATGCGGCGTGATGAATATATTCAAGTGATGGGGGATTTGATGATTTTAGCCCTCCAAACCGATCTCACCCGTGTTGCTAGTATGATGGTGGCTCCCGAGCGATGGGATAGCCCGCTTATGTTTCATGGTATCTTTGAAAAACCGATTCGTCATCATGGCTGGACTCACAATCAGAATAAAGAAGAGGTTCTTCGTGATCTCGAAAAACTTGATCTTTTTCACATGGAACAATTTGCTCATCTTGCCACCAAGATGGATTCCATCGAAGAGGGAGAGGGTACTCTTTTAGATAACATGATGTTCGTCATGGGCTCGGGTCTTGGAAGTGGAATGCACCACACTTGTAATAATCTGCCTACTTTGATTGCTGGAAGTGGTGGCGGTCTTTTTGAAACCAACCGTCACGATCGACACTCACCAGGGACTCCTATCGCAAACTTGTGGCTTTCAATCGCGAAAGCGATGGGCGTCAAAGCTGACCGAATTGGCGATAGCACTGCAACCTTAGAAGGTTGGACCATTTAGTTTTTGACTGCTGCCAGTAATTTCGGCGTGCTCTGACCTAAAATAGCGAAATAGTCTGTCGGCTGGGACACCTTCAGCTTATGATTTAAGTCTGGAGAGATTGGTAGTCGCTTTTGATAAGACTAGAAGGGAAAGAAAAAAGAGTTGAGGACGATAGATTGTTAGCTTCAGGGCTTGAGTATCTTATGTTTGGTGATGCCACTGTCATCGGTTCGA
>CESO01067658.1_pt1 | contig 18566 bp, 17 predicted proteins | sample 356341 | NCBI WGS metagenome assembly CESO01 (sample SAMEA2621812, study PRJEB7988) | marine metagenome | biome: marine biome (ENVO:00000447); feature: deep chlorophyll maximum layer (ENVO:xxxxxxxx); material: "saline water (ENVO:00002010), including plankton (ENVO:xxxxxxxx)" | depth 35 m
ATCATTAACTATTGACTCAAGCCTTTCGATCCCTTTTGAGGCTTTTTTCAAAAACTTATTTTCTTCTTTTTTATCTTTTGGGACTCCATCTATAATTGATAAAATATAACTCTGAACAGTAAATAAAGGGGTTTTTAATTCATGAGCAATATCCCCAATAAACTCCCTTCTGTAATTTTCTTTTTGTTCTAAGAGTTTAATTTTAATATTACTCTCATCAGCAAATTTTCGGACATTCTTGATTAGTTCTTTAGAATCTTTTTTATAATCCTCAACATTTAATGGTATTCCGATTGAACTTACTTCTTTGTATATATTTGAAATTTTAGAGGAAATATATGCTTTTATTAAAAAGTTTATAATAAAAGTGAATACGATAACTAACAGAGAAAAATAACTAACTAATGAAAATGAAAGGATATTTTTTAAATTATCAAGTCCAATAAAGCTTAAAAAAATATCAATATTGATAAAAAAAATTATTAAACTTGATAAAATTAAAGAGAGAATTATTGGGATTTTATATCTATCAAATATTTTTTTTAAAAACATTTTTCAATTTACAAACTTATAACCAACTCCCTTAATCGTTTTAAAATATTTTTCACCAATTTTTTCTCTTAACTTTCTAATATGTACATCAATTGTTCTATCTCCCACAACAACATCATATCCCCAAACTGTACTCATTATTTTTTCTCTTTTAAAAATTTTTTTTGGTTTTGAAGCAAGTAAAAATAATAACTCAAATTCTTTTTTAGGTAGAATAATCTCTTTTCCAGATAAAATCACTTTGTATTCTTCAGGATCAATTGATAAATCCCCATATTTTAATATTGAATCGTTAGGTTCAAGTTTTCTTCTTAGTAGAGATTTAATTTTTGATAGAAAAACCCTAGGTTTTACAGGCTTAGTAATATAATCGTCTGCACCAACATCAAGAGCAGCAATTTGAGAGTAATCCTCAGCTCTAGCGGTTAGAAACATTACTAATGTATTTTTATATCTACTATCTAATCGAAGCCTTTCACATGTTTCAATTCCATCCATAATAGGCATCATTAAATCTAACACAATTAGATCAGGGTTAATTTTATCTGCTTTCTTTAAAGCTTTTTTACCATTTTCGGCAGTTGAAACTTTGTATCCTTCACTTTGAAGGTTTAATTTTAAAATTTCTAAGATATCCGGTTCATCATCAACAATCAAGATTTTTATTTTCTCTTTTTGCATAAGCCTTTAATAAAATTAAGATAATTAATTTATTAAAATTAAATGTTAACCTAACATTAAGTTATTAAATAAATTTATTTAATATTTTTATGAAAAAATAGTCTATTAATGAAATTTTGGGAAATAAATTCAGAACTAGAATTTAATGAGTTTGCTATTAAAACGTTTAAACACCAAATTAAAAAAAATTTAATTTATAGATCCTACTGTGAAATGTTAAAAATTAAAAATATTGAACATTACAGCAAAATTCCCTATTTGCCAATTCAATTTTTTAAAACTCATAAAATTAAATCCTTTATTGAAAAAGAGAACCATGTTTTTCGATCAAGTTCAATTAATTCTGATTCAAGATCTGAACATTTAATTTTTGATATTATTAATTATAAAAATAGCTTTTATAATTCTTTTAAAAAATTTTATGGAGACCCTAAAAACTATGTTATTATTGGTTTGCTTCCCTCATATCTGGAAAGAAAAGACTCCTCTTTAATATATATGGTAGATGACTTAATAAGAAAAACCAATAATAAATTTAGCGGATTCTATAAAAATGAATTTGAAAAACTTTTGTTAAATATAGATATTTTAAAAAATCAAAAAAAAACTACAATTATAATTGGTGTTTCATTTGCATTACTTGATTTAATTGAATTTAAAAAAATTAAATTAACTAATACAATAATAATGGAAACTGGAGGTATGAAAGGCAGAAGAAAAGAAATTATAAGAAAAGATCTGCATGAAAAACTAAAAAAAGGTTTTGGAGTTTCTCAAATTCATTCAGAATACGGTATGACTGAAATATTATCTCAAGCTTATTCAAAAAAAAATGGAATTTTTGAATGTCCCCCCTGGATGAAAGTATCTATAAGAGACACAACAGATCCTTTAAAAATTTTATCAGAAAATTCCTCAGGTGCAATTAATATTATTGACCTTGCCAATCAAGAATCTTGTTCATTTATTGCAACAGAGGATTTAGGCAGATTAAAATCAAACAATACTTTTGAGGTTATAGGAAGATTAGATGAATCTGAAATAAGAGGATGTAACTTAATGGTATATTAACTAAAAAGATTCTATTACAAAATAATTTTTTTTTCCTTTTTGAATTAAAATATATTTACCATTAATTAAATCATTTGAATTCACCCTATAGTTTATATCAACTTTAAGTTTGTTAATTGAAATTGAGTTTTCTTTTATTGCCCTTCTGACCTCTCCATTTGAATTTAAAAAGCTTGTTTTTGAAAATAAAAGACTAACCATTTCGATTCCTTCTGATATTTCTTGATTAGAAATTTTTTTTGATGGGACTCCTTCAAAAATTTCTTTAAAAATTTTTTCATCCAAATTGATTAAATCATCTCGAGTCGATTTACCAAAAAGAATTTCACTTGCTTTCTTAGCATTTTCAAGATCTAACTTAGAATGAACTAAAATTGTAACTTCTTCTGCAACTTTTTTTTGAAGTTCTCTTAGATGTGGATTTTTTCTATGCTCAGAAACTAACTTTTCAATTTCATCTTTATCCAGAAAGGTGAATATTTTTATATATTTTTCAGCATCAATATCAGAACAATTAAGCCAATATTGATAAAATTTATAAGTTGATGTTTTATTTTTATCAAGCCAGATGTTTCCCCCTTCTGTTTTGCCGAATTTTGAACCATCACTATTAGTTAATAAAGGACAAGTTATTGCATATGCTTTAGAATTTATTTTTCTTCTAATTAATTCTGTTCCTGTAGTGATATTTCCCCATTGATCACTTCCTCCCATTTGAATTGTACAATTATAATTTTGATACAAAAAAAGAAAATCAAAAGCCTGTAATAATTGATAAGTAAATTCTGTAAAAGACATACCCTTTTTGGAATCACCAAAAATTCTTTTTTTTACTGAATCTTTTGACATCATATAATTAACCGGTATATGTTTACCAATTTCTCTTGAAAAGTCAATCATTGAATATTTTTGAGTCCATTCTAAATTATTTAGAAGTTTAGCAGAGTTATTAGTTTTGTTTTTAAAATTTAAAAATCTCATTAATTGTTTCTTGATACCGGAAATATTTTTTTCCAAAGTTTCAGAATCTAATAAATTTCTTTCCTCTGACTTTCCAGATGGATCTCCAATCATTCCTGTTGCCCCACCAATTAAGACTAATGGAGTATGCCCATGTCTTTGAAAATGCATCAAAATTATAATTTGAACTAAACTTCCAATGTGTAATGAGTCTGAGGTAGGATCAAAACCAATATAACCAGAAGTTTTTTCTTTATTTAAATGATATTCTGTTTCAGGAATAATATCATGAATCATTCCCCTCCATTTTAATTCATCAACAAAAAGATTTTTCATAATGAGAAAATATTAATACAAATATAGATTTTACTATGAAAAAGAGAAATAGAAAATCAAAAAGAGTATTTTTGAATTATGATATTAGTTATAGGAGGAACAGGTTTTTTAGGTTCTCATCTTTTACTTCATTTAGTAAAAAATAAAATCAGTCCTATTGCAACTTATAGGACAAAAAATAAAATAAATTTCGTTAGAATTTTTTTTTATGAAAATGATCTTAACGGAGAAACACTATTTGAAAAAATTAAATGGCGTAAATGTGATATTACCAATTACTCAGATGTTGAAAAATCTATTAAGGGTATTACAAAAATTTTTCATTGTGCCGGTTTAATTTCTTTTTTAAAAGAAGATTTTGATGACCTTATAAATGTAAATAAACTTGGTACGCAAAATTTAGTCAATTTATCCATTTTAAAAAAAATCAAAAAATTTATTTTTATAAGTTCTATTTCGACATTGGATAGCAATCAAAATAATAATGAAATAAATGAAGACTCAAATTGGGACAATGAAAATAAACACTCTCCTTATTCTTTTTCAAAATTCCATGCAGAATTAGAAATATGGCGAGGAATGGAGGAAGGATTACCTTCAATTATTGTGAATCCAGGAGTAATAATAGGCTCAGGGATTACTCCAAACCCATCTAATTACATAAAGAAATTTACTAAAAATAAATTAGTTTTTTATCCATCGGGAAACATTTCATTTGTACACATTGATGATGTTGTATCTTGTATTTTTAAATTAATGAATTCTAAAATTTCAAATCAAAGATTTATTTTAGTTTCTAATAATTGGCCTTATGAAAAACTATTTAGATCAATACTAAAAAAATCAAAAAAAAAACAATTCATGATTAAAGCAGACAAAAAAATTCTTTACACTTTTAATTTTTTTGGATATTTATTGAGCAATTTTTTTTTTAAAAAAAGAATTTTTAATTCAGAATTAATTAAAAGTGTTTGTAATTTATCAGTAATTAATGGAAATAGAATTAAGTCATTCATTAGTTTTAATTACAAAGAAACTAATGACATTAATTATTTTTAATTTTTCTTGCATTTTTCTCTTTAATTATTTCTCCTATGCTGTCTTTAGATTCTTCTAATAACTTATCTGTTATTAAATAAATATTCATCATTTTTTTTGGATTAGAAGAATAGAATTTGTAACTGTTAGATAACTGAGCACTGTCAATATTATATTTTTTATAAATAAATTCATCTCCAAAAATAAAATTTAAATCATCTTTTAAAAATCCAGACCCATTAATTGATTTCATAATAGCTATGTCGTATAATATTTTAGACATTTTATTTTCATCTATTAAATTATCTGGTTTTGAAATTTGATTAATCTCACTACATGAAAAAAAAAGAATAAGTATAATATATATTTTTTTCATCTATTAAATTGTAATTTTTTTACATTAGGTCGTTTAACCAATAACCCATTTCTATAAGCGCATTCTCCGTTTACCCATGTAGAATCAACTTTAGCTTCAAATATTGTTCCTTCAAAAGGTGACCATCCACACTTATATAATAGATTTTTTTTAGAAACAGTAGTAGAATTATTTAAATCTAAAATAACTAAATCTGCAAAATAATTTTCGCGAAGATATCCCCTCTCTTTAATTTCAAATAGAATAGCAGGATTATGACAAGTTTTTTCAACTATTTTTTCTAATGTGATTTTACCTTTCTTATGACAAGTCAACAGAGCCAGAAGTCCATGCTGGACAAGTGGACCTCCAGAAGGGGATGATAAATAATTTTGACTTTTTTCAGTTAATAAATGAGGTGCATGATCAGTTGCAATAATATCTATTTTATTATTATTAATACCCTGCCAAATAGCATTCTGGTCATTTATAGATTTAATTGCAGGGTTCCATTTTATTTTAGAACCTAATTTTTCATAATCACTGTCAGTAAACCATAAATGATGAATACAAGCCTCAGAAGTTATTTTCTTTTCACTAAGAGGAACATCATTATTAAACAAGTCAACTTCAATTGACGTTGAAATATGAAAAACATGAAGTCTCGCGTTTGTCTCTTGAGCTAATTTAATTGCATTTGAAGAAGAAATATAACATGCATCAGAACTTCTAATATTTGGATGAAATTTAAAAGGTATATCTTTGTTATAAGTATTCATATATTTGCTTAAATTTTTTTTGATTGTACTTTCGTCTTCACAATGAGCAGAGATTAAAAGATCTGTATTTAAAAAAATTTTTCTTAATGTTTCATGATTATCTATTAACATATTACCTGTAGAAGATCCTAAAAATAATTTTAATCCAGCAACATTATTTTTATCTAATTTTTTTATTACTTCAAAATTATCATTTGTCCCTCCAAACATAAAAGAATAATTCGCCCAAGACTTTTCACTTGCTATATCAAATTTTTTATCCAGATTTTCTAGTGTTATTGTCTGAGGAATAGTGTTAGGCATTTCTATATATGAGGTAATACCCCCTGCGATAGCAGCTTTTGATTCAGATAAAATATCTCCTTTATGTGTAAGACCTGGATCCCTAAAATGAACTTGGTCATCAATTAATCCTGGAATTATATATTTCCCATTTGCATTAATTAACTCGTGTTTTTCTTTAAGATTGGAGATTTCATTAGAAATTTCTTTAATTCTTTCACCATGAATTAAAATATCTTTTTTTAATATTTTATTTTCATTTACAATTAATCCACCCTTAATTAATTTTTTTTTCATTTTTTTCCAAGAATTCTAAGAATTATCACTCCATAAATTGCTTCCCAAATTATCGAACTATTCATTTTTGAAAAGCCTCTTTCTCTATTTTTAAAAATAATGGAATGTTCTTCAATTAAATAATCCTTAATCCAAGCTTTATATTTTAATTCAATTTGAAAAGCATAACCTACAAATTTTATTTTTTCTAAAGATATTGATTTTAAAACATCGCTTCTAAAACCAACATAACCGGAAGTTGGATCTTTAATTGGCATACCAGTTATTGTGTTAACATAGAATGAGGCAAATTTTGATAAAAGAATTCGACTTAATGGCCAATTAACAACATTAGTCCCTTTTATATACCGTGAACCAATTATAACGTCACTTCCATTTTTCAGTTTAAACAACATTTCAATTAGATTTTCAGGATTATGAGACAAATCAGCATCCATCTGAAAAATAAAATCATATTTTTTTTCTAAAGCCCAATTAAACCCATCAATATATGCTTTACCTAATCCTTCTTTTCTCTTTCTTACTTTTAAAAAAAGTCTCTTTTCAAAAATTGGAATTAATTCTTTTACCTTATTAGCAGTTTTATCTGGAGAAGAATCATCAACAACTAAAATGTCAAACTTACAATCTAAATTTAAAATAATTCTTATTAATTTTTCAATATTTTCAATTTCATCATAAGTTGGTATAACTAAAATACTTGATTCCATAATCTCAGGTAAAAATAAACAATTAATATTTTAATTTAAAAAAGTAATAATTGATATTAGTATGTTTTAATTCAAAAATTTATATTTATAAATTATGGGAGAATTGGAACCGAAAACTATTTTAGTTCAAGACTGGTTAACTATTATTTTTCTTTTTTGTTTTTGTCTTATTATAATTTTAAAATTTATTAATCCAATTAAATTTAATTATTTAATGAATATAAATTATTCAAAAATTTATAAAAAAAATCCTTTTAATATTTTTAGTATTATTTCATGCTTTTTTATAATTATAATTTTTAGTAAACAATTGTTCTTTGTTTTTAGAAATTATAAAATTGTTGATAACGAATTTATTTATTTGTTTTATATTTTTTTTACAATTTCATCTGTAGTTGTATCCAGGACACTTATAATTGTTTTATTTTTTAAAATCTCTAGATATGGAGAATTTTTTAAAAATATTATTAATGGAAATTTAAATATTTTTTTTAAAACAAGTATAATATTATTTTTTTTAATGACATTCAATCTATATGCATTGAATTCCAATCATACATTCAATATTGTAATTTCAATTTTAATTTTTATTAATCTTTTTTATTCTCAATTTTCTTTGATTTGGAATACTTCCAAAGAACATAAACCAAGTGTATTTCTTTTAATTTCGTATATTTGCATATTAAAAATATCTCCTTGGATAATAATATATTCATTACTTTTTATTTGAGATATTGAGATTTATTATTTATGAAGATTAAAACAATTCTTATCTCACAGCCAGAACCATCTAATGAAAATTCTCCTTATTCAAAATTAAAAGAAAAACACAAACTAAATATTGATTTCAGACCTTTTATTCATGTTGAAGGTCTTTCATCTAAACAAGTAAGGACTCAAAAGATTGATTTCTCAAATTTTGATTCAATAATTTTAACTAGTAGAAATTCTGTTGACCATTTTTTTAGAATTGCAAAAGAAATGAGATATAAAGTTCCTGACTCAACTAAATATTTTTGTCAATCTGAGGCTGTAGCTTTTTATCTTCAAAAGTATGTTGTTTACAGGAAAAGAAAAATATATGTAGGTAAAAATCACCTAAGCGATTTAGATCAAATATTTAAAAAATTTAGTAACGAAAGATTTTTACTGCCTTCTTCAGATATTTTAAAAAATGAAATACCCTTATATCTTGATAAACTTAAAATTAATTGGAAAAGAGTTCAATTATATAAAACTGTAATTAGTAATTTATCTGATTTAAGAGACGTATATTATGATATTCTGGTTTTCTTTAGTCCTTCTGGGATTGATTCATTATTTAAGAACTTCCCTGATTTTAAACAAAAAAATACTAAAATTGCAGTTTATGGTAATACTACTGAAGATGCAGCAAAAAAATCAAATTTAAGAATTGATATAAAAGCCCCTACCAAAGAATATCCTTCGATGAGCATGGCTATAGAGAAATATATAAATTCATTAAGAAAATAAAATTTTAAAAAATTCAATTTTATTTTAAAAATTTTAGCTTGTATGAAAATTTTAAATGAAAAAGTTTTAATAGATGGGATTGATAAAATCATTCTAAAAGCTTTAGTTAAAAATGCAAGAATATCAATAATGGAAATTTCTAAATTAGTCGGGATTTCAGGAGCTGCTGTTCATCAAAGACTTAAAAAATTAGAAAATTCAGATTTAATAAAAGGATCACAAATAAACATAAACACAAAAATTCTTGGATATAAAACAATGGCTTTTATTGGAATTTATTTAGATAAAGCAATAATTAATAATCCTGAAGCTGTTAAAAATTTAAAACTTATCCCTGAAGTAATAGAATGCCACTATACCACTGGAGACTGGAGTATATTTATAAAAATATTGTGTAAAGACAATCAACATCTTATGAATATTTTGAATGATAAAATTCAAGCGATTAATGGAGTCTCCAGAACTGAAACTTATATATCACTGGAGCAACAAATTGATCGACAAATCGACTTATAAATTAATATCAAATAACAATATTTATAATTTTGCCTTTAACAATTATTATTTTTTTTGGATTTTCTCCTTTCAAAAATTTTACTGTTCTTTGATCTTCTAATATTTTCGATTCAATTTCATTTGTAGAAAGATCCAAAGAAAATTCTTTTTTAAACTTCATTTTGCCATTAATTGAGATAGGATAGTTTTTGATATTTTCAATCAAAAAAGAGTTATCACATAAAGGAAATTTCTCTTTTGAAATTGATTCTTTTTTTCCCATCAAACTCCAAAGCTCCTCTGATATATGAGGGGCAAAAGGTGAAATCAAGACTAATAGAGGGCATAATATTTTTTTTGAATTACAGTTTAAAAGCGTCAATTCATTAACACAAATCATAAATGAACTAATACATGTATTAAAAGAGAAAGATTCTATGTCATCTGTAACCTTTTTAATAGTTTTATTAAAAATCTTAAGTGAACTATCTGAGGGAGTTTTTTCACTTAAATTAAAAACTCCTCCTTTATGATATAATTTCCAGAGTTTTTTTAAAAAATTATGAACTCCTATTATTCCTTTACTATTCCATGGTTTTGTTTGCTCAATTGGACCTAAAAACATCTCATACATCCTTAGAGTGTCAGCTCCATATTGATCACAAATATTGTCAGGACTAATAATATTATATTTAGATTTTGACATTTTTTCCAATTCCCTTCCAACAATATATTTATTATTTTCAAGAATGAAATTTGCATTTTTGAATTCTGGTATCCAATCCCTTATCTTTTTAAGATCTAATTCATTTTTATCATTAACAAAAGAAATATCAACTCTTATTGGTTCAAAATCATTTTTTTTAATCAAATTTTTTGAAATATATTTATTTGACCCCTTAATTCTAAAAACAAATGCTGAAAGACCAAGGATCATTCCTTGATTAATTAATTTTTTAGCATATTCATCTTTAGTTAAATAATTTCTATCATATAAAAATTTTTGCCAAAATCTTGAATACAATAAATGTCCAGTAGCATGTTCACTTCCTCCAACATATAGATCTACATCTTCCCAGTATTTCAAAGCTCTCTTCCCTACGAAAAAATTTTCATTGTTAGGATCCATATATCGATTAAAATACCAAGAACTTCCAGCCCAACCTGGCATTGTATTTAGCTCTAATGGAAAAACTTTCTGATTATCAATCTTATCTTTATCAACAACACTTCGTTTGTTAACATCCCAAGCCCACTTAATTGCATTTCCTAATGGAGGATTACCTTCATTTGTAGGTAAATAATTTTTTACTTCTGGAAGTATCAAGGGTAAATCTGACAATTCTAGTGAATAAGGAATATTATTTTTAAAATAAATTGGAATGGGTTCACCCCAATACCTTTGTCTACTAAAAATAGCATCTCTAAGTTTAAAATTTATTTTAGATTTACCACTTCCAATTTCCTCAAGTTTTTCAATTACTTTTTTTAATGAATCATTATAATTTAAGCCATCTAAAAAAGAAGAATTTTTTAATTTGACTGAATCTTTTTGATTATAGGCTTTTTCAGAAACATCTATTCCGTCAAAAATATTTATAATTTTAATTTTAAAGAAGTTTGCAAATTCAAAATCTCTTTGATCACCGCAGGGAACAGCCATGACAGCGCCAGTTCCATAATCTCCAATAACATAATCTGAAATCCAAATTGGCAACTTGTCTTTTGAAAAAGGATGTATCGCATATGAGCCAGTAAAAACACCCGAAATTGACTTTACATTTGAAATTCTATCCCTATTAGACTTTAGAGAAGATTTTTTTATATAATTTGAAGCAATTTCAGCCTTATCAATTGTAATTAAATTATTAACTGACTTGTACTCAGGAGCAACTGTTAAAAATGTGGCTCCAAAAATGGTGTCAGGCCTGGTTGTAAAAACTTCTATTTTTATATCACTTTTATAAACTTCAAATTTTACAGAAGCGCCTATTGATTTACCTATCCAATTACGCTGAATTTCTTTAATTGAGTCAGGCCAATTTATAAATTCTAAACCATCAATTAATCTTTGGGCATATGCCCCAATTCGCATACTCCACTGTAACATTTTCTTTTTTGTAACTCTAAAGCCACCTCTTTCTGAAACACCATTTATTATTTCATCATTAGCCAAAACTGTTCCTAACTTCTCACACCAATTAACCTCAATTTTGGACAAAAAGGCAAGTCTGTAATTAAGCAAAATTTCTTGCTTTTTATCATCAGAAAAGATTTTCCATTTTTCTGAATCAAATTTTAAAATTTCTTCATCAGAATATGCCTGAGAGTTTTCATTGCCATTTATTTCGAATTTCGAAATTAAAGCTTCAATTGATTCAGCCCTTTGTTTCTTTATATTATAATATGAGTTAAATAATAATATAAAAATCCATTGAGTCCATTTATAATAACTACTATCTGAGGTTTTAATTTCTCTTGACCAATCAAATGAAAAACCAATTTTATCTAATTGTTCTCTATATCGCTTAATATTTATATTTGTAGTTTCTATTGGGTGCTGACCTGTTAAAATTGCATATTGCTCAGTTGGTAAACCAAATGAGTCATAACCCTGTGGATGGAGTACATTAAAACCTTTATGTCTCTTATAACGCGCATAAATATCACTTGCTATATAACCTAGAGGATGACCTATATGAAGTCCCGCTCCAGAAGGGTAAGGGAACATATCAAGTATATAAAATTTGGGGAGAGTATTATTTATATTAACATTAAATGTTTTTTTTTCTCTCCAAATTTTTTGCCATTTTTCTTCTATTTTAATAAAATCATACTCCACTTGTTCAAATTAGATAAGCTAAATTACATTTAATGAAGGAAAAGAAAAAGTTTATCTCAAGCAAGAATGAAATTTAAAAGTGGTTTAGTATTTTTATAATGTTAAATTAGAAAATTAACTTACATTTTATGGATAAATTTCAAAAGAGAAGAATAATAAATACTTATGTTTCTGTAGTTATTAGTATTTCCCTTGTATTTTTTTTGGTTGGGTTCCTATTTATTTTTATTCTAAATTCAAATAAAGTTGCAAATAATTTTAAAGAACAAATAGCTTTAATTATTTTTTTTAAAGATGATGCAAAAGAAATAGAAATAAAACAATTACAGAAAACGTTTTTATTAAAAAAAGAAACTAAAAATGTTGTCTTTATTTCTAAAGAAGATGCAGCAAAAAAACTATCCATTGAAATTGGTGAAGATTTTATGAATTTTCTAGGATATAATCCTCTTCATAATTCAATAAATATTTTTTTTAATTCAAGCTATATTAACACTGTTTTTTTAAAAAAAATAAAAGAAGATTATGAAAATAAAGACTTTATTGATGAAATTTTATATGATGACCCATTGATAAAATTACTTGATGTTAATATCAATAAAATATCTCGTTGGATAATCCTAGTAAGTCTTATTTTTTTATTCATTGCGATATTATTAATTAATAATTCAATAAGACTATCTATATATTCAAAAAGACTTGTAATAAAAACTATGCAGCTTGTTGGAGCAACTAAAGGCTTCATAACCAGACCATTTATAAAAAAATACATATTATTAGGTATTTATGGATCTTTAATTTCAATTGGAGGATTATCTGTTTTGGTATATTACTTTAATAAAAAAGTCCCCGAATTGAATTTACTAAATAATCCTGTAGAAATTATTTCAATATTTACTCTTATTCTTTTACTTAGTATTTTAATAACCACAGTTAGTTCTTTTTTTGCTACCAAAAGATTTTTACAGCTAAAATCAGAAATTATTTAAATTAATGAAAGAAAAAAAGGATAATCAAAAAAAAATATTATTTACTAAAAATAATTATAAAATACTTTTTGCATCAATAATTTCAATATTCATAGGATATTTTTTAATGTCCGGTGGTGGAAGTGAAAATCCAAACGTATTCAATCCAGAAATATTCAATTTCAGAAGAATTAGATTAGCCCCTTCACTTGTTATTATGGGCTTTATAGTCGCTATATTTTCAATATTTTATCATAAAAAATGAAAATAATTAAAAGTATAGTTTTCAATATTTTTTCTTTATTTTTCAATTAAAATTTATTTTTATTTTGGACTTAAATAAAACTACATTAAGAAATAAATTTAATAACGGTCAAATCATTTTAATTAATAAACCCGTTGGAAAAACTTCATTTGAAATTGTAAAAAATATTAGATTTTTTCTCATGAAATATTTAAAGCTTAACAAGTTAAAAGTCGGTCATGCTGGGACTCTTGATCCTTTGGCTAAAGGCCTACTGATATTATGTACTGGAAAAATGACGAAAAAAATAGAATCAATTCAAAATCAATATAAGGAGTATACAGGAATTATCACTTTAGGATCTACAACTCCATCATTTGATTTAGAAACCGAATTTGATAGTATATATGATTACTCTCATGTTGACGAAAAACTAATTCAGTCAATCAAAAAAAAATTTTTAGGTCAAATTGATCAATTTCCACCTGTTTTTTCAGCTTTAAAAAAAAATGGTAAAAGATTGTATGAATATGCAAGGAAAGGCGAAAAAATTAACATAAAATCAAGGAGGATAGAAATATTAGAGTTTGATATTAAAAAAGTTTCACTTCCTAATATTCATTTTAGAATCAAATGTTCCAAAGGAACATATATTAGATCAATTGCTAATGATTTTGGTAAAAGTCTTAATAGTGGTGCACACTTAAGTAAATTATCTAGAACAAAAATTGGAGATTATAATATCAGCCAATCTATAAAAGTTGAGGATTTTAAAGATTTTTATTTAAGTACAAGCGATGATTCCTTTAAGATAACTTGATATTTTTTATCTTTGTTAATCAAATTTGATAAATGAAATACAAGCGTATTTTATTAAAACTTAGTGGTGAAGCCCTTATGGGCGACAGATCCTATGGTATTGACCCAAAAAAATTAAATATTTATGCAAAAGAAATTAAAGAGATTTTTGACTTTGGAATTGAAATAGCAATTGTAATTGGGGGAGGAAATATATTTAGAGGTGTTTCAGGAAGTAGTGAAGGTGTAGACAGAGTTCAAGCTGATTATATGGGCATGCTTGCTACAGTTGTTAATGGGCTAGCACTTCAAAGTGCTTTGGAGAATATGAAAATACCTACACGACTTCAAAGTGCACTAAAAATTGAAGCAGTTGCTGAGCCATACATTAAAAGAAAAGCTGTTAGGCATCTTGAAAAAGGAAGAGTCGTGATTTTCAGTGCAGGAACTGGAAACCCTTTTTTTACTACTGACTCTGCTGCTGTTTTAAGGGCTATTGAAATAAATTCTGACGTAATAATTAAAGGAACTAGAGTTGACGGTGTTTACGACGAAGACCCTGAAAAAAATAAAGAAGCTGTTAAATTTGATAGTTTATCTTTTAAAGAAGTTTTAATAAAAGGACTTAAAGTTATGGACACAACTGCCTTTACATTAAGTCAAGAAAATAAATTACCGATAATTGTTTTTGATATAAATAAAAAAGGGAATTTAATTAAAATTATTCAAGGTAAAAAAATTGGTACTAAGGTTAATGTATAGCATATGAATGAAGAATTAGAAATTATTGTTTTAAGTACAAAAGATAGTATGGAACTATCTGTTGATCATCTAAAAAAAGAATTACTTAAAATAAGAGCTGGAAAAGCTAATCCAGTAATGTTAAATTCTATTTCAGTTGATTATTATGGTACAATAACACCCCTAAATCAAATCTCTAATATTAATTCTCCTGATTCTAGAACACTCACAATAGTGCCCTGGGAAAAATCTTTCTTGCCTGAAATTGAAAAAGCTATAATAGTTTCAAATATAGGCTTTAATCCAATGAGTAACGGGGAATCAATTATTATTAATGTACCTCCCCTTACTGAAGAAAGAAGGAAAGATTTAGCCAAACTAGCTAAATCAGAAAGTGAAAAAGCTAAAATAAGTATTAGAAATTTTCGTAAAGAGGCAAATACGGAAATTAAAAAAAGTGAAGCATCAGAAGATGAACAAAATAATTATATAATCGATATACAAAATATTACTGATTCATTTGTAAATGAAATTGATCAAATCTTCAATTCAAAAGAAAAAGAAATTTTAACTATTTAATATTGATAAATTGATTTATTGATACATCTACAAAAAATTAAGATAATATTTTGAATACTTGGAATACTATATCTCATATAATTTTAAAAAAAAGAATTCTATTATTATCTTTTATTTTAATTACTACATTATTTTGGATTTTTAAAGCTCAGAATTTAAAATTTACATTTAAAGAAGCTAACCTTTTACCTGATTACCATCAAGAAAATATTATTTATAATGAATTTACGAGCCATTTTGGAGATGAAGGCAACTCAATAGTTATAGGTATAAAAGATTCAATTTTATCTTCAAAAGAAAAACTTTTTGCTTGGAATAATTTGACAAAAAAACTTAGTTCATTCTCAGAAATTGAATATTCAATATCATTAAATGATTTAAAAATTCTTAAAAAAAATGAAGATTCAATAAGGTTTGATTTTATACCACTTATAAATGACGATTCGTTTGAAAAAATCGACCTGGACTCTCTTAAAAACAAATTAAAAAACGAACTTCCTTTTTACAAAAACTTATTTTATAATGAAGGAAATGAGACTTTCAGATCAATCCTTATTATGCAAAATAACATAATAAATACAAATTCAAGAAAAAATTTTATTCTTCAAAAATTTATACCAATTGTCAAAAGATTTGAAAAATCAAATAATATTGATGTGAAAATTTCTGGAATGCCATATGTCAGAACACTAAATGCTGAAAATATTTTAAATGAAATGAAATTTTTTGTTTTAATTGCAATTTTAGTAACTGCACTTATCTTTTTTTTATTTTTCAAATCAATTAAAGCTACTGTAATTTCAATATTAGTTGTGTTGATTGGAGTTATATGGGCCTTGGGAACAATTGGATTATTTCAATACGAAATAACTGTTTTAACTGCATTAATTCCTCCACTAATTATAGTTATTGGAATTCCAAACTGTATATACTTAATCAATAAATATCAACAAGAAATTTTAAATCATGGAAATCAAATAAAGTCACTTAAGAGAGTGATAGTTAAGATAGGTAAAGCTACATTAATAACAAATTTAACAACAGCAAGTGGATTTGCAACTTTCATTTTAACTAATAGCAAATTACTTAAAGAATTCGGTGTAATAGCATCCTTAAATGTTATGGGAATATTCATTATTTCATTAATTATTATTCCTATTTATTTTAGTTATTTTTCTGTACCCCAAAAAAAACATTTAAATCATTTAGAAAGTAAATCAATTAATTCTTTGCTTAATTGGATGGAAAATAAAATCAAGTATAACAAAAAAATAATTTATTCAGTTTCATTTACTTTGCTTATAATTTGTTCATATGGAATATCACAGATAAAAATCTCTGGAAATCTTTTAGAAGACATGCCGAATAAAAAAAATTTTTTTAAGGATATTGTTTTTTTTAATGACTACTTCAATGGTATTGTACCATTAGAAATTTTGATAAATACAGGAAAAAAAAATGGGGTTAAAAATTTAACTTCCTTAAAAAAAATTGAAAAATTAAAATCAGTTATTAATACAATCCCAGAACTTTCAAGGCCAATTTCTATTGTAGATTTAGTCAAATACTCAAAACAAACTTTTTATAATGGAAATCCAAATTTTTTTAAAATACCTTCAAGACAAGAAAATAATTTTATTTCTCAATATGTAAAAAATTCAAAATCTGATTCAAAAATTCTAAATAGCTATTCCGATAAATCAAGTCAATATGCTAGAGTCACAACATATATGAAAGATATTAGTACTGAGAGAATGTATGAAATAGAAAAAATATTAAAGCAATCAATAAATGAAATTTTTCCTGACAAAAGATACTCTGTTAAATTGACAGGAAAATCGATTTTATTTTTAAAAGGAACTGAATTTTTAGTAAAAAATCTAATTTTTTCATTATGTATGGCAATTTTTTTAATTGCAATTTTTATGGCCTTTATGTTTAAATCTGTAAAAATGATCGTTATATCATTGATACCAAATTTACTTCCTTTAGTCTTTACTGCTGGTGCGATGGGGTTTTTAGGTATTACTTTGAGGCCTTCAACAATTTTAGTGTTTACCATAGCATTTGGAATATCTGTTGATGACACTATTCATTTTTTAGCAAAATTCAGACAAGAACTTTGGGACAATAAGTTTGATGTAACTAAATCAGTTTTCAAGTCATTAAAAGAAACTGGAGTGAGTATGTATTACACATCAATTGTTTTATTTTTTGGTTTTTCTGTTTTTTTAACTTCTGATTTTGGAGGTACAATAGCTTTGGGTGGTTTGGTTTCTCTAACTCTTCTTTTAGCAATGTTAACAAACTTGTTGCTTCTCCCTAGCCTATTAATATCTTTTAAAAAATAATTTGAAGCATTAAAAAAATTAATTGTTATTGAGTACATTTTGATAGATTAATTTTTAATTTTCTTTTTAATATTAGCCTATCTTTGTAAAAATTTAATAAAATGATAAAGATTATTGATGTTTTAAAAACTATACCAGAAGGACAAGTAATTACTGTACAAGGTTGGATTAAAACATTTCGGGGAAATAGATTTATAGCTTTAAATGACGGTTCAACTATAAATAATCTTCAGTGTGTTATTGATTATGTAAATTTAAATGAAATCACTTTAAAAAAAATTACTACTGGTACCTCTATAAAACTTCAAGGAGAATTAATTAAAAGTTTAGGTAAAGAACAAAGTATTGAATTAAAAGTCACTAAATTAAAAATCTTTGGAAAAGCTGATCCAGAAAAATATCCCATACAACCTAAAAAACATAGCCTTGAATTTTTAAGAGAAAAAGCTCACCTTAGAATTAGAACATCTACTTTTAGTGCTGTTGCTAGAATAAGATCCTCGCTTTCATTTGCAATTCACGACTTTTTTAAAAATAAAAATTTTTATTGTATTCACACTCCTATCATTACTGGTTCTGACGCGGAAGGGGCAGGTGAAATGTTTAGAGTTACAACTTTAGAAAATGATTTTTTAAATAAAAAAAAAGAAGTAGACTATTCTAATGATTTTTTTGGTAAAAAAACTCATTTGACAGTTTCTGGTCAGTTAGAAGCTGAAACTTATGCCATGGGGTTAGGAAATGTATATACTTTTGGCCCAACATTTAGGGCTGAAAACTCAAATACATCAAGACATCTAGCTGAATTTTGGATGATTGAACCTGAAATGGCTTTCTATGATCTTAATGATAACATGAAACTAGCTGAGAAATTTATCAAAAATATTCTTTCTTATATTTTAATTAATTGTGAAGACGACTTGAATTTTTTAGACAAACGTCTTAATGATGAAGAAAAAAATAAACCAAAAATAGAACGCTCCGAAATGAGTT
>CESO01030168.1_pt1 | contig 18558 bp, 19 predicted proteins | sample 356341 | NCBI WGS metagenome assembly CESO01 (sample SAMEA2621812, study PRJEB7988) | marine metagenome | biome: marine biome (ENVO:00000447); feature: deep chlorophyll maximum layer (ENVO:xxxxxxxx); material: "saline water (ENVO:00002010), including plankton (ENVO:xxxxxxxx)" | depth 35 m
GCAAGGAATTACAGGTAGTTGCATTTCATTAAATGTAACCCTATCAAATTTGTGATTATAATAAGTAAGAAGATTATCCAACGAAATGGCATTTTTTGAATAAACTATCGTATCCATAGGTATGGATGGATTTATGCTTCCAGAAGTACCTAATCGAATTAAACGAACTGATTTTAGACGACTCAATTGTGTTCGAGATATCAAATCAAAATTAATTAATAACGAAATTTCATTTAAAACGATATCAATATTATCTGTTCCAATCCCTGTAGAAAGGACCATAATTTGATTATTTCCAAGTCTTCCTCCTACAGCTCTAAATTCTCGATTATCATTGGTATAGTCAATAGAATCAAAATATTTTGAAACTTCATTAACCCTGCTCGGGTCACCAACTGTAATAATCGTAGGATATATTTGATCTTTATGCAATCCTAGATGATAAATAGTTCCATCATTATTTAGAATAATATCACTTTCAGTTAATTCTTTCACGCTAAAAAGGTGTTTATCTTTGCAGCAAGTTTAAGAAATTTTATGTTAGATATTAAAACACCACAAGATCACATCATATTGGTGCCGATGGATTTTTCTGATTCATCAATCAACGCATTATACTATGCGGTTGAAATGGCAAGCTTTTTTGATAGCGAAGTAACTCTACTTCACGTAATCAGTAAAAGCACATTATCAAATTTATTTGTTAATAAAAGTGAGACCGCGTTATTGAGAGACAAGGTAAAGAAAAAACTAGAAGATGTAAAAATTGAGATCCTAGAGAAATGGCCATACACAAAGGTGAATACAGTTGTATCTGATGGGAAACCATTTAAAATAATCAACCGTATTGCTGAAAAAAATAATTGCGATACAATAGTAATGGGTACTAATGGGGTAAATGGCATTGAACAATTTACTGGTAGTACGACTAGTAGAGTTATTAAAAGTTCTGAAATACCAGTAATTGCAGTAAAAGAAAAAAGAACTGAGCCTAAGTTTGATAAAATTGTATTACCATTAGATTTAACAAGAACAAGTAAACAAAAGATTGACTGGGCTGTCAAAGTTGGAAAAAAATACAACTCTACCGTTCATATTATAATGGAATTGGAAAAGGATGAATTAATAGGAAAAAAAATTAAAGCTAATCTTAATCAAGCCGAATCAATATTAAGAAAGTATGGAGTAAAATATGAGTCTCACCTTCTTGATAATAGAGAATATCCCGATCATCTTGGTAAAGATACAATTAAATATGCCGAAAAAATTGATGCTGACTTAATTATCATCATGACCAAATCAGAAACAGGTAAAATTTCAGAGTTATTTGTTGGATCATATGCTGAACAAATTGTAAATAGTTCACAAAAAACACCTGTAATGTGTATTAATCCAAAACCTACTGGATCAAAAGCTACTGGAGGTTCTGGATTTTATTAGTCTAAAAAAAGGAGATTGAAAGATCGATCTCCTTTTTTTTACTGGAATTAACTCCAAATATTAACTCTTCGAGGTCTTGCCTTCTCGACGAGTAATTTATTACCATTTACCTCTTTACCGTTCATTTCTTGAATTGCTTTCAGACCATCTTCATCATTTTTAAATTCAACAAAACCACTACCTTTAGGCTCTTTGGTTACCCTATCATATACAACCTTTGCATAGCTTATATCACCATATTTTTCAAATAACATCTCTAAGTAGTGAGCATTGTATGACTTTGGAATGTTCTTCACAATTAAATTCATCGATGCAAATTTATGAATAATGATAAATTAGATATAAATTTTTTAAAATTCAGTTCAAAATCTGACCATCTTTCATTTCTATAACACGATCTGCCATGTTAGCTAATTCTTGATTATGTGTAACAATTATAAAAGTTTGTCCATATTCATCTCTCAATCTATGAAATAATTGATGCAAATCTCGAGCATTTTCAGTATCTAGATTACCGCTAGGTTCGTCAGCAAAAATTACAGAAGGATTATTAATTAATGCTCTAGCAACGGAAACACGTTGTTGTTCACCGCCAGATAATTCGTTGGGTTTATGGTTTGAACGATGTTCTAACCCCAAAGTCTTTAGCAGCTTTAATGCTTTCTCCTCAGCATCTTTTTTCTCTAATCCGCTTATCAGAGCTGGCATACATATATTTTCAATAGCAGTAAATTCTGGGAGTAAATGGTGAAATTGAAATATAAAACCAATATTTTCATTTCTAAACTTTGCTATTTTCTTTGAGCTAAATGACAAAAGATCTTTTCCGTCAAATTCAAGCGAGCCTTTTTCTGCAAAATCAAGTGTACTTAGAATTTGTAAGAGAGTAGATTTACCTGCTCCACTTGGTCCAGTAATACCTAGTATTTCTCCTTTTTTAATTGAAATATTAACTGACTTTAAAACAGTTAAACTTCCATAATTTTTACTTAAATCTTTGCCTGTAATCATATAGTTTACATACCGATAAATCTCATAAACTCTGATCTAGTAGTATCTTGTTGAAATTGACCGGATATTGATGAAGTAATCGTATTTGATGTAACATCCTCTACCCCTCTACACTCAACACACATGTGCCTAGCATCTATAACAACTGCGACATCGTCAATATTAAGCGTTTGTTTGAGATTTTCCATAATTTGTCTTGTTAATCTTTCCTGGACTTGTGGTCGCTTCGAAAAATATTTTACAATACGATGAATTTTACTTAAACCAATGACTTTACTATTTGCTATGTAAGCTACGTGAGCTTTACCAATAATTGGAACAAAATGATGTTCGCACATTGAATAAACTGATATGTTCTTTTCTACGAGCATTTGATTGTATCCATAATTATTTTGAAACAGTGTAACTTCTGGTTTATTTCTTGGGTCTAGACCACTGAAAATTTCAGACACGTACATTTTTGCAACACGTTTTGGAGTTTCTTTAAGACTATCATCAGATAGATCCAAGCCTAAAGTCTCCATTATAAATTTAAAATGTTTTGCAATTTTTTCAATTTTTTCATTGTCGGACATTTCAAATGCATTCGGAACCGTTGGAGATTGAATGGTTGAATTGACCTCTATAATATTATTTTTATTATTACTTTCCATCGTATTCTATGAAATTTCGTTCTGTTTCGTATAAAGTTATGTGAAGATTTAAATTATCTTTTAATTGATTGTTTATTTTATGCCATATAACATATGCTATATTTTCGGCAGTTGGTATTAAATCTTTAAATTCAGGAACATCTAGATTTAAATTTCTATGATCAAACTTGTCTGTCACCTCATTTCTAATAATATTCTTTAATACTTTTAAGTCGATTAAGTAGCCACTTTCTGAATCTACTTCACCTGTAATTTTAACAATCAACTTGTAGTTATGTCCATGATAATTAGGATTGTTACACAGCCCGTAAAATAACTCATTTTTTTCATCACTCCAATCTGGATTGTGTAATCTGTGTGCTGCATTAAATTGTTCGACCCTACTTGCTGATGCTATCATATACAACAAACATAGGATAGATTAATTTTGTTTAACCTATTTTATATTCCAAATTTTATATATACCAACTAAAGTCATATAAATATCATAAAAACATTAAATTTTTACATATACTATTGATTATGAATAACTTAGTAATTTTGCTTAACTTTTTTTAAAAAAAAGTGAACAAAAAATAGTTTTTACAAAATTCTGTTTTAGTTTTGTACGATAAAGTTAAACAAAATGAAAAATCAAACAGAATTTGAAAAAAAGTTAGAAGTACTGCAGCCAACATTAAAAAATTATGCACTCCAACTATCAAAAAATATGGATGATGCAAACGACTTAGTACAAGAGACTCTTATGAAAGCTATCATATATTCTTCTAAATTTAAAAAAGGTACAAACCTAAAAGGATGGCTTTTCACTATTATGAGAAACAGTTTCATAAATAATTATAGAAGGATAACTAAAAGAAATACATTCATGGATACTCAAGATGAGCAATTTATAATAGATAATGCCAAAACATTTAATGCTCATAATAATGGTGAGTCTAAATTCATTAAACAAGACTTATCTAATGCAATTGATAGTTTACCTGATGACTTACGTATCACTTTTGAAATGAATACACTTGGATATAAATATCATGAAATTGCTGAAAAAATTGGCATTCCAATTGGTACAATCAAAACTAGAATATTTGTAGCGAGAAGAAGATTAAGATCTCAACTCTCAGAATACGAGTCACTTTATAATCTATCTGCCAGTTAATACCTAAAGTATCTTAGAGCGGCTATTGGGTTATCAATTTGTACCCCAAAAACATCCTTATAATTTAAAGTTTTGTAATCATTATTGGATTTTTGCCCATAGATTACTATTTTTTTTTCGTTGTTTAATAATTCTTGCCTTGAGTCGATGTCTATGTTATTAAAATTAGATACTATCCCATCTAACCCAAACCGAATTACATCTCTGGCACCTATACTGTCCAAGTTCGAAACTAGCATACATTTATAGTCATTTCTTAACTTTAATGCAAACAATAAGTTGGCATCATTGCACTCAATTATAATATTGCTTGTACTGTACAGATTTTGAAGCTTTTTGTTAAGAATACCCCCTAACGAATCTATTTTAAATGGTACATTAAAGTTGTTCTTGATATTCAAACTAAATAGCTTTTGATTCCAATTTGTATTTATCAGCCTAATTAAGCTATCGAATGAGATAACTGTTTCTGTATATTGATTTGAAAATTGCTTTCTGTAATAACAATCCCCAATTTCATTAAAATTTAAGCTATTTACCAATCCCTTGCATTGTGTAGAATTTTCTAAATAATTATCATGAAACACAATCAGATTACCATCTTGTGTAAACTGGATATCGACTTCTACCCCATCTAAATCGTAAAAATCAAGGGCTTTTGTTATACTAGCCACAGAATTAGGTGCGAACTGACCATTGAGGTTATCAAATCCCATACCACCATGACCAAAAATCAAAACTGAATTTTTCTTTATTTCGTACTTATTACAACCTAGAATTGTAATACAGCTAAGAATTAAAATTGATATACGCATGATATTAATATGCTACCTGTTAAGTTATTAAACTGATCAAAGCTACCAGCAGAGGCTGATCGTTCAATCGCAACACCATATCCAATTCTTGATAGTAATGACCATTGTTCATTATATTCATAGATTATTGAAGTTGAGTAACACCAAGTCTGAATATTTACAATTTTAAGTGGTTTTTGACGCCTATAATCTGCTCCTAAAACTGTTTTCCATTTTTTAATGCTCATAATCTGATACCCATAATATGCTGCAATACCCAAAACGGGATTATCTGAAAAACCATCAGAAAAATTATAATTAATCCCCGTTTCTATTATGTGATTATTTTTTATTATTCGACCATTAATAAAACCATTTTTACCAAAATAATTAATTTCATATCCTGTCATTAATTGATAGGTTAATTCCTCATTTTGCGCATTCACTAATGAAATTTCAAAAAAGAAAATAATGATGAATAAGATTCTAAATTTCATGACCAAAATCATATTTTAAGTGCTTATACAATACACTTGTTGGCAATCCCATTACATTATAATAACAGCCATCGATTGTTTTTACGTGAGATAACCCGATCCAATCTTGAATTCCATATCCTCCTGCTTTATCCAACACTGCATAATTATCTACATAGAATTTTCTATCGTTTGAATCAATAGCATTAAATGTAACATCTGTTATGGTAGAAAATGATATTTTTTTAAAGTTAGTCCGCATTGTTACCCCTGTAATTACCTGATGAGTCCTATCGCTAATCAAGTCTAACATCTTTAGAGATTCTTCTTTATTAATAGGCTTAACTAATAACAAATTATCAACTAAAATCATAGTATCTGCAGTTATTAATAAATCTGAATCTTGCAGAACCTTGTAGGCATTTGATTTTTTTTCAGACAAATATTCAGCTACATGAATGTGTGGAATATCCTCAGGAAAATTTTCTTCACAATCAATTGAAACAACCTCGAAGCTTATCTCTAACATGCTTAAAAGTTCACTTCTTCTTGGAGATTTAGACCCAAGTAATACTCTCATATAGACAACAAAATTAAAAAAATAATATAGAAAAAATTCCTGTAAAAATGATATACTTCATTAATAAACTTAAATGAGTATAATCCGATTTTTTCTGGGCATGTCTTAGATCAATTGCTACTTTATACAAGGGCAATACAATAAAAATTAAACAATATGAATAAAATACATATTGATGAACCCCTTGAAAATATTGAGACTGATAAGAATAAGAGAATATTAGCATAGAAACTAAAAATAGTAAAATGAAATAAGCTATGTTATTTGCTGTTTTAATTCCAAATACGATAGGTAAAGTCTTACTACCATAATTTTCATCTCCCTTTATATCCTCAATATCTTTGATGATCTCTCTACATAAAGTGACTAATCCAGAAAAGATACTAAAATGAATAATTAAAAAACCATCTATCGAAGATGTTAGCATTATAATACTGTAAATACTATAAAAACTTAATAAAGATATTATCACATTTCCTATAACAGGAATATCTTTTAAACGCCAACTATATAGGAATAGCATTAGAACTGATAATAAAAAAAGAATCAAAAACCAACTACCCAAGAAATAACCTGAAAGTAATGCAATGAATATAAACATAATTAAATGAATATAGACTTTGACAGGTTGTATTTTAGCTATGTATGATGGTTTTTTTTTATTAAGAATATCTCTTTCTTTATCATAGTAATCATTAATCCAATAGCCAAATGATGCACATGAAATAGTACCCACAACCAACCAAAATAAACCACTGTTAATAACTGAATTTAAAGTTGCGAATCGATCTAAATAATATGCACAAAAAAATTGAGACAAAGCCATGAAAAATAGATTTAATGGACGATAAATTTTAAAGTAATCAAGCATTAACTTCTTTTAGGAAACTTCATACGATAACGTATATTGACCTTTCCACGACTTATGTTAGTTAATTTTCCTTTGAGTAGCTGGCGTTTGAATGCAGAGATATGGTCAATAAACAATACCCCTTCAATATGATCATATTCATGTTGAATTACACGTGCATTCATGCCTTCAAAAACCTCTTCCAAAATATCCCCTTTTTGATTTTGATATCGGATTTTGAGTGATGATTTTCTAATTACATCCTCTCTAACATCAGGAATACTTAGACAACCTTCTTCGAAAGCCCATTCATCGCCTTTTTCTTCAATAATTAGTGGATTTATAAAAACCTGACGAATCCCCTTTTCTTGATAATCATTAAAATGAGTTGAATCAATCATGAATAATCGTAAAGATTTTCCTATTTGAGGTGCAGCAAGTCCTACTCCATCACTGGAATCCATAGTCTTATACATACTTTCTATCAAGTCATCCAATTCTTTATCAAAATCTTTGATTTTCTCGCATTTTCTCCTCAATACTGGATCTCCATATGCACGTATTGGATATATCATTACTTATATAAAAACTCTTGCAAAAGTATGGTAGCAGCTGTACTATCCAATAATTTCTTATCCTTCCTTTTTTTCTTCCTAACCCCACTATCAATCAAAGCCTTCATTGCGTCTTTAGAACTGAACATTTCATTTATTCGAAGGACAATTATATCTGGGTGCTTTTTTTTAAACTTTTCTATAAAAAACAAAATATCTTTCTCAATTGGTGAAAAACTTCCATCATGACGAGTTGGTTGACCAATAACTATAGTACTGACGTCTTCATCCATGAAATAGTTTGTTAAAAAATCCATCAAATCAGGAGTATGAACAGTTGTCAGAGGTGATGCAATCATCTGAAGCGAATCTGTTTTAGCAATTCCTGTGCGTTTACCTCCGAAATCTAAAGCTAATATTCTTGACAAATTAGATTAAATATTTATTCAAAAATAATCAATTAAGCTACTGATATATATACTATTCGTTAAACAATGGACATGTCGTGGGTAAATATTTTGATGTTTAGTGAATTTCTATAACTGCAAGTATCAAATTCGTATTAAACATGATATTGCAAAAAGATCTCGTTTCTGCCTTTTGTCACTTATCCTCAAAACTTGAAGATATAAATCAAGATTTGATAAATGTTGTAAATCAGTCCTATTTAAATAATAATTGGTTAACATCCGATAATTATTGGAAAAGTATAAACCATTGGAAAGGCTCTTTAACTGAATACAACATTCAAGAGTTTATTACTGACTATCCAATAGCAACAAAATCCAAGACTATTGGTATTATTATGGCAGGTAATATTCCTATGGTTGGATTTCATGATTTGCTCTGCGTTTTATTAATGGGTCATAATGCTCAGGTCAAATGTTCGAGTAACGACCCCTATGTCATTAAGTATTTAATTAATTGTTTAAAATTATACAACCCAAAACTTAAAGATCAAATCATCATCACTGAACGACTTCAATCTATTGATGCAGTAATAGCGACTGGCAGTAATAATTCTTTTCGATATTTTGAGTCTTATTTCAAACATTTACCTAGATTACTTCGTAAAAATAGAAAATCTATCGCGATATTAGATGGATCAGAAACCGAAAAAGAATTTGAATTATTAGGCCATGATATACTCACCTATTTTGGATTAGGTTGTAGGAATGTAAATCAACTGTTTATTCCTAATGGGCGAACAATTGAGGAAATTCTCGATTGCATGATGGATTATAGCCATCTAATTAACCATAATAAGTACGCAAATAATTACACTTATCACAAAGCACTCTTACTAATGAATAACGAACAACACCTAGACACAGGTTTTCTTCTACCCAAAAGAAGACGAGACCTGCTATCTCCTCTCGCATGTATTCATTATGACTATTATGAATCATTTGATGAAATTGACGACTTTATTTCAAAAAATAAAAAGGACATTCAGTGTATTGTTGGAAATTATTCTTCCACAGAAGTTATTCCCTTTGGAAAAGCTCAATATCCTGATTTAAAAGATTTTGCGGATAATAAAAACACGCTTGAATTTTTATCAACATTAAATACTAGATAAGTAATCATTCCAAATTGGTACATATTTATACATTTGAATAAATCAAAATAATGAATAAATTAGACCAATACACACTGCTATCAACTAACTTCTTCTTTAAAGATCAGGTTTCTTTTAATAGAGGCAAAGTGCGTGATATTTATACGATTGGTGACGAACACCTTGTAATGATAGCAAGTGATCGAATTTCTGCATTTGATCATGTTTTAACTAATCCTGTTCCATTTAAAGGTCAAGTGTTAAATCAAATAGCATCAAAATTTTTAGATGATACACAACATATTATCCCTAATTGGAAAATAGAAGAATTAGATCCACACGTAACAATTGGATATAAATGTGAACCATATCCAGTTGAGTTTGTCGTTAGAGGTTATCTAGCAGGACATGCTTGGAGAGAATACAGTACTGGGAAAAGAAAAATTTGTGGAATTAGCCTACCTGACGGTCTTAAAGAGAACGATAAGCTTCCTTCACCCATATTAACTCCATCTACAAAAGCAGAAAGTGGTCATGACTTAGATATAACCAAAGCGGAAATTATTACTCAACGTCTAATCAAAAAGAAAGACTTAGATAAACTAGAAAAATATGCTTTAGAACTATTTGAATATGGCTCAAAACACGCTGAAAAACAAGGCTTATTTCTTGTTGACACTAAATATGAATTTGGCAAAAAAGGGGATACAATCATGCTAATTGATGAAATTCACACTCCTGACTCATCAAGATACTTTTACAAAAATGGTTATGAAGAAATTCAAAAAAGAGACCAACAACAAAAGCAACTCTCCAAAGAATTTGTAAGACAATGGTTAATTGCCCAAGATTTTCAGGGTCTAGAAGGTCAAATTATGCCAAATATGTCCAATGAATTTATCCAACAAATATCAAAACGATACATCGAACTTTATGAAAAGATTACAGGTGATAAATTCGAGAAAAGAAATTATAATAATGTTTCTCATACCATTGAGGAAAGAGTCAACGAATTTATTAATACTATATAAAAATAATAAAATATGAGAAATACACTCACACTAATATTTACGATAGGACTAATTACCTCAGTATTTACTCAAAATGTGATCACTTATGCAGGTAAAGCGAGTGACGACTATGAGAATAAATACGAATCAGCCTCAAATTTAAACCCCCTCGAGTCATACTTTAGTTCACCTGAGGGAATATGCTTAGATCCATCGGGTAATGTTTACATTTCAGAAAAAAATAAAATTCGATTAGTTACAGATAAAGTACATATTCGGGCAGGAAGTCTTCAACGCCCATCTTTTTCTGAGGGATACAAAAATGGTACAGGTACACAAACTACATTTAGAAACCCCTGCGGTATGGTTTCTGATGCGTACGGAAATATATTCATAGCAGATGTTAATAACCATTGTATTCGTAAAATTGAGAAATATGTTAACCTAGGAAATGGTCAAGTTGTGACCACATTTGCTGGAGCAATGCCTACATCTGGTCTCCCAGGATATGGTACTTCCGGAAGTGTCGATGGTGTTTCAACTGCTGCACGATTCAATAAACCAACAGACATAGCAATTGATAAAAATGGTGATTTTTACGTTACTGATTATGACAATATGACTATACGAAAAATCACATCCACCGGAAGAGTTACAACGCTTGCAGGTAAAGCTTTAACTGAGGGATTTAGTGATGGAGCTAATGGTATTTCTACAAGATTTGGAACTCCATGGGGTGTTGCTATCTACAACGATAACTCTATAGTAGTCTCTGACCCTTGGAATACAAATATTCGTAAGATTAACATCTATTCTGGTGAAACATCCACGCTTGCCGGGCCAACTACTAAAGCAGATCCAAGACAAGTAGACGGTACCCTTGCAGATGCACGTTTTAGGTCACCTAAAGGAATAACTGTCGTAGATGGTATCATCTATGTTGCTGATCAGAATACAATCAGAGCAATCGACGAAGAAAATAATACTGTTACCACTTTTGCGGGTGATGTAAACAAATTTGAAATAATTGATGGTTCAGGCAAATCAGCTGCATTCACAGAGTTAAGTGACCTTACCACGGATAATCAAGGTAATTTGTACGCTACTGAGAACAGCTTACTTGTAGCAAGCCATGTAATTCGAAAAATCACCATTAATAATCTTGCTCCTCTAGCAAATTTTAAAGCAAGTAAAACAAATGCTTTAGTTAATGAAAATATAACTTTTGAGGACATATCATCCGGTCAAGAACCAACCAGCAGAAATTGGTCGTTTAAACCAACCACTTTTGACGTAAATAATGGTGACACAAATTCTGAAAAAATTAGTGTTTCATTTACAGAAGCCGGATTCTATGAGGTTTCATTACAAATAGCCAATAATTTTGGAACAAATAACAAAACGATCAAAGACTATATTGCAGTATCAACTACTGGTAATGTTGAGCGGTATAATTATTCTAATCTTATATCTGTATATCCAAATCCTGCTAAGAGTTACGTAAATGTTCAAATAGACCCATCTATTGCACAAGAAAAACCATTAGTAAAGTTATTTAACAGCAACGGTATATTAATACAAAAAGTAGATAATTACCAATTCATTGATGTATCAAATATGTCTCCAGGTGTTTATTTCCTAACCGTACAATGTAATTTTATACACACAGCCAAAAAAATTAGCATAGGCTACAAATAGTTTTTGAATAATTTATCAGCTAACAAAACTGAATGCCGGAATTCTTTAATATCCAGTTGAAGTAAGTCGTTACTGAAAAAATCCAATAGTCGTTCAGTCGGCATATTTCCTACTAAATCATCTTTTGCCATTGGGCATCCACCAAAGCCCCTGATTGCACCATCAAATTTTTTACAACCTTGTGCATATGCTGATTTTATCTTACCCTCCCAAGCATCCTTAATCGTATGAAAATGTGCACCTATATCAAGTGTTTGATTGTTATTTTTGAATTTACTAAAAACAGCTTCAATACTTTGTTCATTGGATACACCAACTGTATCTGATATCGAAAATTGCTTCACTCCGAGATCGGCTAATTTACCAATCCAGTCACTCACAATACCTGCATTCCACTCGTCTCCATATGGATTTCCAAATCCCATTGAAATGTAAACAACCATTTGCTTATCATTAGTAGAGCAAACATCTAAAATATATTTAACTGAATCAATAGATTCTATGATGGATTTGTTTGTATTCTTCTTTTGAAAAGTTTCTGATATGCTAAACGGAAAACCTAGATTTTGAACCTGTTTGTATTTTACAGCTTCATCAGCTCCTCTTTCATTGGCAATAATTACAGATAATAAAGTTGAAGAATCAGAAAGATCAATGGAGTCTAAAACCTCTTCAGTATCCCTCATTTGAGGAATGATTTTAGGAGACACAAAACTTCCACAATCCAAGGTATGAAACCCCACCTTTAATAGTGCATTGATATAACTAACCTTTTCGGGGGTAGGAATGAAATCAAGAATACCTTGCATGGCATCTCTTGGACACTCCACAATCTTAACTTTACTTATATCAGGTATTGTTGTCATTTTGCATCAAATGTACCATTTTTGCACTCTTTTTTTAAAATATATGAGTGAAGAAAACCCAACCAATGTCAATGAAACAATGGTAAATGATCAATCTAATGATATGACTATTAACAAAATTAATCGTGTTCAAAAAAAAGCGACCGTGAATGAAGAAATACCCTCAAATAATTTTGATCCTTCGAACATTGATAAAAAATCATTAGCTGAACTGTTAGACACAGCACAGACTTTACTCGTAAAAACTCCTAAAATTGCTTTTGATCATTTTGGTATAATTAGAAAAAAATTCTATGATTTATACAATACAGAAAAAGATAAGGAGCATGCTATTTTTAAAGAAGAAAAAATTGATACTGAAACAAAATTTAATTTTTCTAAAAAACACCTTATAGATGAAATACTTGCTATTGAAGAACAAATTGAACAAGCGTTAAAGGAAGAAAAAGAAAGAATTGTACTAGAAAAGAGGAAAAACTTAACTTTAAAGAAAAAATTACTCGTCAAATTAGAAGAAATTGTTAGTCAGGATGAAACGCTTGAAACCATAAATCAAGTTAAAGAAATTCAAAAGAAATGGAAATCTATTCGAATACTTCCCAAAGAATCAGTCAACGAATTATGGGATAAATACAATTTTTTACAAAATAAGTTTTATGACAATCATAGCATTAATATAGAGCTAAAAGAACTTGATCGACAGAAAAATCTCGCTCAAAAAATTGAGCTAACAAAAAAAGTAGAAAGTCTAATGGATGAAAAATCCATCAAAAGATGCTTTATTATGCTTAATAAATACCACGAGGAGTTCAAAAACACTGGCCCGGTGCCTAAAGAAAGTAATGAACCTATTTGGCAAGCATTTAAAAAAGCATCAGATGCTGTTCATGAAGCTAAACAAAAAACTATAAAAGAACTCGAAAACCATAAAATTGAGAATTTAAAAAAGAAGGAAATACTCCTTGAAAAAGCTATACTCATCAATGCAGTTTCAGCACGAAGTCCGAAAGAATGGTCAGAAAAAACAAAACAATTTGATGATTTATTCACTGAATGGAAAAAAGTTGGGCCTATTCCAAAATCAAATAAAGATACTGTTTGGATAAATTTTAATGGAAATCGTAATGACTTTTTTAGCAAGAAAAAAATATTTTTTTTTAATTTAAATGAAGAAAGAAATAAAAATTTAATGCTTAAGGAATCGCTGTGCAATAAAGTTAAAGTACTTAAAACAAATACAGATTGGGTAACTACTTCCAAAAAAATAATAAAGATACAAGCAGAATGGAAAAAAATCGGACCTGTTCCTGATAAATTCAATCAAAAAATTTGGAAAAAATTCAGAGCAGCTTGTGATTTTTTCTTTGATGCAAAAAATAATGCCAATGCAGGTAAACGGGAAATTGAAAATGAAAATCTTAACCAAAAAGAAGAACTAATTGCCCAACTTCAAGAACTCGCCTCAAGTAAGACTGAAAACAAAACAGCCTTCCAATCCTTGAAAAAAATAAATGCCTCATGGAGAAATATTGGATTTATCCCTCATAAACACGTTAATCGAATTAATAAGGAATATGAAAAAGTTAGCAAAGCAGTCTATGATAAATACAGCAAACAAATAGAAAAACAAAAAGCGGCCAACTTAACTGCACACTATTCTGAAATTTTAAAGTCCAATAATGGACAACAAACTCTTGAAAAAGAAGAGCGAAGTATCCAACGTAAAATATCAAATATGAACGAAGAAATAGCTAGTATTCAGACTAATATGTCATTTTTTGCTGCTTCTAAAACCGCAGATAAAATACTGAAAGATTTTGAGCAAAAAATCAGTAAAACCAAAAAACAAATAGATCGTCTCAAAAAAGAAATCAGTACCATCAAGCAACTAAAAAGAGATGCTAGCAAAGAGGCACAATCTAAGGATAAAGAAGCTTAAGTGACTAACGAAAAACCATATAGTAGATTGACAATTCTTTTAAAGTATCTACTGTACTATTTTTCGTCAAAAGGCAAGCATAGTGTTCATTCTCCACTAGTTTTTGATTTTATTAATCAAGTATTAAATGATGCACATAATGCAATAAATCCTTCAGCTGAACACGAACGAAAAAGACTAGAATCAAGTCAAAAGACCATCGATTTTATTGATTTTGGGAAATCAGGCAAGACTTTTAAAAAAAAAATTAGGAGCATTGCTAAAAATTCGCTGAAATCGAAAAAATACGCTCAACTATTAGGAAAGATTGTACAGTATTATAAGACAAAAAAAATAATAGAATTGGGTACATCTCTAGGAGTTACAACATCCTATCTTTCCTATGATAAAACAGCAAAGGTAACAACAATGGAAGGCTCTGAACAACTAGCACAAGAAGCCCAAAATGTATGGAATAACCTTAAATTATCGCAGATTAAATGCATCACTGGAGACTTTAATTTAACCCTCAATGAGGTTGCTAAACAATCATTTGACCTAGTATATATAGACGGAAATCACCGCTGTAAGCCTACTTTAGCATACTTTTATACTTTAAAGAAAAATAGCCATGAAAAGACCATTTTTATTTTCGATGATATTCATTATTCCCCTTCTATGGAAAAAGCATGGAAACAAATAAAAAATCAACCTGAAGTTTCCATTACCATTGATTTATTCTTTCTCGGTATCGTATGGATTGATCCAAGTTTATCAAAAGAAAATTTTGTATTGAGGTATTAGTGTATGAAAAAAATAATTAAAACACTAAAACCACTTTTGTAGCGTTAAAAGTGTAAATTCAAAATTATATAAATATGGTAAAAGACCCTACTCAAGACAAATTAATTCAACTCATCTACAACGAACTTCCTCCCAAGGAAACCGTTAGTTTGCTCAAGGATTTATCGCATAACAAACCGCTTTACGATGTGTATCAGCAAATGAAAGAAGACATACATTCTTTGAATTCATATCTAGAATCACCAAACAATACGTCTATTAAGATAATATTGGAAGAGTCCTGCTCATCGTCTCCTATGGAGATGATTTGATTGCTCAACGAATCTAGAATGAATAACTTACTGACAAGCTAGGCAATAAAGGGAGTTGGTTTTCGCGATTGTAATTGATTCGATCAAAATAGAAAATATTTTGGCGATTATATACATTAGTTACTGAAGCGATAATCTCTACTTTCCTTTTTGAGTTCTTGTCGAGCTGCTTAAACTGAATTCTTCGTTTAATTGAAGCATCCAACCGATGATAACACGGTAATCTACCTTTATTCAAATCGTCGTATAAAATACCCAATTCGCCATTTGTAGAGGTATAGTTTGTGCTTGCTCCCCCATTAAAATTAAGTTGTTCATAGAAATTTTGTGTGAGCGTGAATGGAAAACCTGAACCAAAATTCCATCGGATATTAGCATTCCAAACTAAATCTTTACCAAAATCATAAGAACCTACGATATTAACGTTATGTCTTCGGTCAAAATGAGGTTGATATTCTCTCCTGCCATCATATCGATTTACAATATTAAAGGAGTAAACATTCCAAAGATACCACTGCTTGTTCTCTAATTTGTATGTAACATCAAAACCATAAGCTTCACCATTTTCAACGATGTAGTTCTCATAGAGATAATAGGGCCTTGTTTCTTGGTTTTCTCTGGTGTTGTCAAATATCTTATCCCGATTAATATTAGTTATTTGAGTAAAATCTTTGATGTATCCCTCCACATTAACCTCAGAAATTGAATTAATATCAAACTCAAATCCGGCAACAGCATGTCTAGATTTTTGTAGTTTGGTGGTTACCTTCTCACCCATGAATGTCTCAGGTAAATCGGTAGGTCCACTTAAAAATCCATAAAATAAGTTTACGACGTCTCGATCACTTACAGCACTCATCAGATTTTGAGAATAAAGACCTGTACTGGCTTTAAAACGAACTCTTTTGGTAATATTGTATTTCAATCTTAAGCGAGGTTCTAGGGTTGTTTCTTGAAGACTGGCATACCTTTGCATTCTCAAACCAGTTTCCAAAAGTAATCGCTTATTAAAATTCTTCAGATAATTGACAAAAGCATTAATCTCACTGGTATTCTCATTCTGGGATATTTTCCGATTTAGCGAGTTGTAAAACTCAAAATCAGTTCTAAACCCATTCATTTCAAGTCCGTATTTTACTTTATCAGACTCATTGAAAAATCGAGAAAAATTAAGATTTACATTATATCCATTGATGCCCGATTTTCTTGGTCGACTGTCAAGCTCTATTTGTTGGATGAGATAATTGCTAAATGTTACACTCCCATCTATAATGGTTTTACTCCCTTCAGGGATTAACAGAAACTTAGTTCCTAGACCTCGAGATTTCCAATTGTACGATGTAGAGTTTGGAAAATCTACCGCATCTGAGTAATTAAAGCCAAAAATACTCAAACCACTCCCTTTGGCTGAGTTAAAAGATAATTTTGAATACAAATCACTAAACGAATAAGGTAAAACACCGTCGTTCACATCAGGATAAAATACAGGAGCAGACTTATTAAGATACGAATTTTTATATGAAACAATATAACTACTGCTGCTCTTTCCTGCTTTGTACTTTTTTAATGGACCTTCTAGTAAGATTTTAGAATTGAAAGGGCTTGAATTTATTTTGCCAGAAAACTTATTTTTATTCCCATCTCGAGTTTTCACATCCACAATTGCAGAAATCCTACCACCAAATTCTGAACTAAACCCTGCTGAATAAACATCCACCGATTTTAGGATATCACTATCAAAAACAGAGAAAAGACCAATACTATGAAATGGGTTATAAACCGTAAGACCATCTAGTAAAACTTTATTCATTACGGGAGAGCCTCCTCTAATGTATAACTGTCCACCCTGATCACCAGAAAAAACAACACCTGGTAGTACTTGTAAATATTGTACCAAATCTGGCTCACCACCTACAGAGGGTATTCGGGTTAATTGAACTGGTTTAATAGTAGTTTTAGAAATATTAATTTCTTTAGTCTTTCTCATTTGATTAGCATTTACATACACTTGATTTAACTGCTTACTTTTTGAAGTGATATAGAAGTTATGAGAAATTACCTTATTAGGCTTTGCATCTATTGAAAAAAAAACCGTGTCATAACCCACATTGGTTGCATAAGAAACATAAATACCAGGTTTTAATTCTGCAACGGCAAATAATCCTTGGTCGTTGGTATAAGCCCCTTGATTAGATGATTGAAAAGTTACAATAGCGGATACCAAAGGTGTCCCAGTCTCTTTATCGTATACAAATCCTCTGAATGTACAACTTTGAGCAAACAAAGCTAGTTGAAGTATTGATAAATTTATTAGAATAAATAATCTGATATTCATATAAAACGGCTGCAATCTACAATTAATTTTTATTAACCAATAACAGTTAAAAACTGAACATAGTTTATTATTTGAGAGTGCTTACGATACTGGTTTGAGTAGCTAATATTCCTAGACCATTTTTAATGTTTGTATGAACTACTACTGCGTTATTATATCCCCCTTGAAAAGAAATTTCTTTAGAATCTTGTGCTCGTTGTAAAGATCTGTAATACTCAAAGAAATCATTGGAAATGTGAGAAAATTCAACTTTGTATTTATCTCCAGTATTGGATGAAACTATCCCACTAGGAGCAACAGTACTGATAACTTTATTGGAACCATTGAATAACTCATCCGAAAAAACTACACTTGCATCATTCAAAATATAGGAGTTATACCCTGTTAATGACGGATCCGATTTTATAAAAGATAAAGGAATCCAAATTCCCGTAGTTTGGCTCAAATAATAGATTTTTAGTCGATAATAATTGGATTGATTGCCTGGATCATTAAATGCTATTTGAATCAAATCTCCTGGAAGTCCGGAAGTATCTAC
>CESO01115401.1_pt1 | contig 18554 bp, 12 predicted proteins | sample 356341 | NCBI WGS metagenome assembly CESO01 (sample SAMEA2621812, study PRJEB7988) | marine metagenome | biome: marine biome (ENVO:00000447); feature: deep chlorophyll maximum layer (ENVO:xxxxxxxx); material: "saline water (ENVO:00002010), including plankton (ENVO:xxxxxxxx)" | depth 35 m
AGACGCTTCCAGCTGTTCCGGATCCCCATCAGTCGTCTGACCAGGGAATCGCTGGCCGAAAGCGGCATGGGCGCCAAGGATATCGATCGTTGTCGCAACATGTATGCCCTCGGTATGGCTTACTGGCTCTATCAACGACCGCTCGAGCCGACCATCGATCATCTCGAAAGCTACTTCCAAGACAAGAAGGGGCTGCCCGAGGTCGCCGCGATCAACGTCCGCGCCCTCAAGGCCGGCTACCACTTCGGTGAGACGGCGGAGATGTTCCCCGCTCGATTTGAAGTGCCCGCCGCACCGCTTGAGCCTGGCCTGTACAGAAAGATCAGCGGAAACGAAGCGCTTGTGATCGGACTCGCCACGGCATCGCAGCTGGCCAAGACGGAAATGCTCTTCGCGGGATATCCCATCACTCCGGCCAGCGACATCCTGCATGGACTCTCGGGCTTGAAGCACATGGGTGTTCAGACCTTCCAGGCCGAGGATGAGATCGCCGCCGTCTGTGCCGCCATCGGTGCCAGCTTTGCCGGCCAGATCGGTGTGACCGGTACATCCGGACCCGGGCTCGCACTCAAGGGTGAGGCCATGGGTCTGGCCATGATGCTGGAGTTGCCGCTCGTGATCGTTGATGTACAGCGTGCTGGTCCTGCAACAGGCATGCCGACCAAGACCGAGCAGGCCGATCTTCTTCAGGCCATGTACGGCCGTTCTGGAGAAGCGCCCGTCATCGTGCTGGCAGCGTCGAGTCCATCCGACTGCTTCGACACGGCAATCGAGGCGGTCAGACTCGCCACACGGCACATGTGTCCAGTGATCATTCTCAGTGATGGTGGAATCGCCAACGGTGCAGAGCCGTGGCGGATACCTGATCTCGACTCCTACGAGCCCATCGTCATCGAGCATCCGACGGTTCCGAATTCCGAAGATGGATTCAAGCCTTATGTACGCGACGAGAAGACGGGAGCACGGCCGTGGGTGATTCCCGGCACGCCTGGTCTCGAACATCGGCTTGGAGGTCTCGAGAAGGAGGCTGAAACCGGGAACGTCTGCTATGACGGGGACAACCACGATTCGATGAGTCGTGCCCGACAGGCGAAGATCGATGCGGCAGCGGACATCATCGCTCCCATTGAAGTTCATGGCGGCGTCGATTCCTCGACGCTTGTTCTCGGATGGGGCGGCACCAGCGGCTCTATCGAGGCTGCGGTCTCCATTCTCTCTCAGGAGGGCGAGTCGCCAGCCTATGCCCATCTTCGACACATCAATCCATTCCCACGAAATCTCGGACAGGTACTCTCGCAGTACCAGAAGGTGATCATCCCGGAGATCAACATGGGGCAGTTGTCCATGTTGATTCGTGCCAGATATCTCATCGATGCCATCGGCATCAATGAACTCAAGGGCAGAAGCTTCAGGACAAGAGAGCTCGCCGATCGAATCAGAGCCATCATGGATGGGGGCGATTCATGACGGATCAGATATCAGCCGAGGGTGTCGCCGTGGAGCTGCCGGTCTACAAGGCCAAGGATTTCACCACCGATCAGGATGTCCGCTGGTGTCCCGGATGCGGTGACTACGCCGTACTGGCAGCGGTTCGCAAGACATTGCCGAAGCTGGGACGTCGCAAGGAAGACTACGTCTTCGTCTCTGGAATCGGTTGCGCAGCTCGTTTTCCGTACTACATGGAAACGTATGGTCTTCACTCCATCCATGGACGTGCACCAGCCTTCGCGACCGGCATCAAGCTGGCCAAGCCGGATCTGGACGTCTGGCTGGTTTCCGGAGATGGCGATCTTCTGTCCATCGGCGGCAATCATCTCATTCACTGCATGAGGCGAAACGTCGGCATCAACATCATTCTGCTCAACAACCGAATCTACGGTCTCACCAAGGGGCAGTTCTCACCGACGAGCGAGAAGGGCAAGGTCACCAAATCGACACCGATGGGTTCGCTTGAATGCCCCTTGAATCCGATCGCGATGGCGTTGGGTGCCGAATGCGGCTTCATCGCCCGCGGCCTGGATATCGACGCCAAGTTCCTCGAGTCTCTCATGACGCGTGGCGCTGCTCATCAGGGCATGTCCTTCATCGAGGTCTATCAGGACTGCAACATCTTCAACCACAAGGCGTGGTTCTACGCGTCGCAGAAGGACTCGCGTCCGGATACGACGGTTGTTCTCGAGCATGGCAAGCCGCTGATCTTCGGTGCTGAATCCCAGAAGGGCATCCGGCTCACGAATGGAAGGCCTGATGTCGTGCTGATCGGTGAAGATGGAATCACCGAACAGGATCTGATGGTCCATGACGAGACCAATCTGGCTCAGGCGTTCATTCTCTCGCAGATGTTCCATCCGGAGTTCCCGGAGCCCATGGGCGTCATCTATGCGAGAGAGGATTCCCAGAGCTTCGAGACGGCGTCGCGTGCCCAGATGGAACAGGCTCGTGAGGCTCGTCCGAACGCCACCCTCGAGTCCCTTGTCCATGGCAGTCAGACCTGGACCATCCAGTGAGATCGCTGAATGACTCTCATCGACTATGACGTAATCGTGATTGGTGGCGGGCATGCGGGCGCCGAGGCGGCCTGGTCGGCTTCCAGTGCGTTGGGTCCCGATGGCCGTGTGGCATTGGTCACGATGTCGCCAGATCGAATGGGTGCGATGAGCTGCAATCCGGCCATCGGTGGCCTGGCCAAGGGTCAGATGGTTCGTGAGATCGATGCACTTGGTGGTCTGATGGGCCGCGCCATCGACGCCACGGGAATCATGTTTCGAATGCTCAATACGTCGCGTGGCCCTGCCGTTCGTGGCCCACGTGCCCAGGCCGACCGATATGCGTATGCCTGTGAAATCCAGAGGCTGCTGGCCACACGCCGGGATTCGATCCACGTCATCGCGGCCACTGTCGATGAATTCCTGCTCGATGGTGAGCGTATCGTCGGTGTGACACTTCCCCCTGGAGCCGGTCGAGTGCATCCAAGGGAAGACGATGGCACCGGTTGGCATGAGCATCTGCCGGAGCCGATCTGGCCGGCTGGTCCCGATCCCTCCGAACGAGCGAATGACACGACGATTCTGCATTCGAAGGCCGTGGTATTGACCACGGGCACGTTCATGCGTGGACTGATGCATACCGGTCGAAATCAGACACCCGGTGGACGTTTCGATGAGCCGGCCGCCGGAGGCATGTCCAGGACACTTCGAACTCTTGGATTTGAACTTGGTCGACTCAAGACCGGAACGCCTCCGCGTCTTCGACGTGGAACAATCGACTGGGAGGGTCTGCCAGCTCAGGAGGCGGATCAATCACCGGTTCCGTTCAGTGACCTTCCACCAAGCACGCTTCCATCCGGAGCGTTCCCCGGATTGCCGCAGGTATCCTGTCGATTGACACACACGACAGCAGCCATGCACGAGCTGATCCGTGAGAACCTCCATCTCGCACCCATGTACAACGGTGAGATCTCCGCGGAGCACGGCCCTCGCTATTGTCCCTCGATCGAGGACAAGGTCGTCCGATTCGCTGATCGTGAATCGCATCATGTCTTTCTGGAGCCTGAATCGCTCCATACCGACGAGGTCTACTGCAACGGCATCAGTACCTCGTTGCCTCCGGATGTACAGGATGCATTGGTTCGTGCCATGCCCGGCTGCGAACAGGCTGAGATATTCCGTCATGGCTATGCCGTCGAGTACGACATGGTCTGGCCGCATCAGATCGATTCGACCTGCATGACAAAGCGAGTGGATGGTTTGTTCCTGGCGGGTCAGATCAATGGAACCAGCGGATACGAGGAAGCTGCCGGTCAGGGATTGATGGCTGGACTGAATGCCGCCAGGCTGGTTCAGGGCCGCGAGCTTGTCAGGTTGGCAAGGGACGAGGCCTACATCGGTGTGATGATGGATGATCTGGTGATCAAGACGCCTCGCGAACCGTATCGAATGTTCACCAGCCGTGCCGAACATCGTCTGCTTCTCAGATCCGACAATGCCGACTCGAGACTCACTCCGCTTGGACGTGAATGGGGCGTCGTCGGGGATCTCCGATGGGATGGATGGTGTGCCAGGCAGAAGGCCATGATGGAGCTTGAGCAACTCAGTCGTCGGACTCGATTGGCTGGTGGACGAACAGTGCATGACAGCATGCGAAGACCGGAGATGACGGCAACCGAGGTCATGGATCACCTTTCGGGTGAACACGATGTCGCACTGGTCGATCGTGTCATGATCGATGCCCGCTACGAGGGATATGTCCAGAGGCAGAGAGCCGAGATCTCACGTCGCGGTGACATGGACAGGCGTCGCATCGCCGATCCCCATGCCATGGCCATGACGAATGGACTCAGGGCCGAGGCGGCCGAGGCCATCATGCGATTCCAGCCATCGACTCTCGGACAGGCTGCCAGGCTGGCTGGTGTGACGCCCGCCGACGTCACATTGCTGGCGGTGGCGCTGCATCGCTCCCGCTGATCGCAGGCGTCCCCGGACAGATCATTCCATCCGATGCTCGATCCTATGAGACCAGTGGATGCATCGAGGATGCCGATTATTCCCGATCAGTGGAAGTCGACGATCTGTTGTTGATTCTCTGCGTCTGGGTTACATCCTGCTGATGCGAACCCGGGCGGCCCGTCAATCGCATTCGCCCCAGTCCGAGATCAGAGCCAGTACATCCTCCACGTCGCACTGGCCATCACCGGTGACGTCGCCTTCAGGTTCTCCCCAGAGCGAGAGCATCTCGAGAAGATCGGTCACGTCGATCACCTGATCGCCAGTGAGATCGGATGGACACGGAGAGGTCTGGACATCATCGGGATAGGCATCCGGTGTGGCCCATTCGATGTTGGGTACCGTCTCGCGCACCCAGGTGTCACGGGGCTCGCCGAATGGTTCGATCCGTACCCATGCGATGTCCAGGGCCGTCTCGTCGAAATTCGGTGAACCTCCCCAGCCGACCTCGTCTCCATAGCCCGAGGATGCGAACCAGACGCCGATCCAGAAGCGTGCTGCCCGGAAGGGCACGTTGCCCTGTCCAAACTCCACGTCGAGGAGCTCGTCGATCAGTATGTCGTCGAAATACCATCGCACGCAGCCGACCTGATCGCGGGTGTCCCCGTCATCTCCGAGATCGGAGCCACTGTGCCATTCGATGGCATAGGTGTGATAGATGCCGTTGAGGCTGTCCTGTGCAAGGTCGACGATGGTGCCCTCTTCATCGTGGAGAACGCGGCGACCCTTGTGCTCGCCACCTTCACCACCGAATTGACCGCCCCAGCTGTTGGTGCGTGCGTTCGTGAACGAGATCTCCTCGGGATCGATTCCATAGAGCGCCGCCTGTTCTTCACCGGTTCCTCTGAGATCGGTCGGGAACTCCCAGTCGATCTCCGTGTTTCGTCGAGGATTGGGTTCGTGCCAGTAGCCTTGTTCGGCCTTCTGGTAATCGATGTAGTGAAACGGCCAGAAGGCTGTGACGGCACCCAGTTCAGGTGCGACCTTCGCTCTGACCTCGTAGCGGCCGGAGGCGTAGTACTGTCGCGTGGCGATGGCGGCGCCCACTCTCGTCTGGCGACCATTGTGTTCGATGTCGCCGTCGTAGAAGTCGCCATTGGCCTGCAGTCGCAAGGCCTTGATGGGAACACCGTTGTCCACATCGTCGACGATCGAGACGTTCAGGGGACTCACGCCGCCGTTGTCTCCACCCCAGCTCTTGGTCGAGATGAGCCAGTCTTCCCTGGACAGTCCGCTGGAGAAATCGTCTTCAAGCACATCGAGTTGAGGGACCGGGGTCTGATCGGTCGTGGCGGCCCATTCATTGCCTGCCGCCTCCCAGCGTATGTTTCTGAACCAGGCGGAACCGGGTTGGTTCTTCCAGTTCTCCAGTGTCAGCTTGAGATTGCTTGTCCAGTTGGATCCCGTTTCAAGCGGTATCTCGATTGGCTGCCAGCTGGTCGATGAAATCGGGATATTGGCAAGAAGTCCTTCGTTGGATGTGACATAGAGGTTCGAGATCACCCCGGCATCGACTCTGGCTTCAGCCGTGATCTTCCATGTCTGATTGGGTGGCAGCGCCAGTTGAATCGGTTGACTGGCTCTCGAGGTGTCTGCCGTTGAAAGCAGCTTGAATGCGGGCTGCCCGTCGACTTCGACGATCGATGCTTCTATGCCAAGCGCCCATCCAAGCCCGCTGACATCGGAGAGATCCCCGTTTGTGATCAGATTCTCGCCGGCATCGGGTGCTGTCGTGATGGGAGGTGCGGTCGGAAATTCGGGTTCCCCCGGATCGGCGCCCGGTGCTTCGATGCGTCCCTTGTAGAAGCGGATGTCGTCAAACGTCACTTCTGCCGCCAATTCGGTCTTCCATGCCTGAAGCGTGATATCAACGGCGGTCTGGTTCTCGCTTGTGAAGATCTCGAATCGCTGCTCGAGCCATTTGTTCTGGTCATCGATGGCGATCCATCCGGTGGCCTTGTCGATCTGCGCGCCATTGCGAACGGCGAGAATCGGCGGCACGAGGTTGTTGCTGCTTCTGACTCTGGCAGCGATCGTGTAGCGGGTTTCCGGTTCAAGACCTTCTATTCGCTGCACGGCCTGGGCGGTGATCTCCGGTTGTGGTGTGAGTTTCAATCCGGAGCCGTCCTGCCAGCCCTGATCGATGAATGTCGCATTCCCACTGATCGTCCAGTTCGCTGAGCCATCTTCGAAGTTGCCGTTTCCAAGCAGATTGGTTCCCGAAGCCAGCACCGGGACTCCCATCATGGTGAGGCCGAAAGCAAGCGAGATTTTCTGTGTGCAAGTCCATCTTGACTGAGAGTTCATGAAACAAGGCTCCTGATAGCTGCTTGATTTCGAGCAGGCCCATGGAACGACCCGGCTCGAGGTGTACTGAGAAATGACAAATTGATAGTCGGCTAGATGGAAGCCCGCTTCAGAGCGGTACGAGCGATCCTTTGATCGAGTCTTCGCTTCTGGAGGTTGTTGTCAGGCGTTGAAACTCCTACGTTTCCTGGCCACGCCGCCGTGGCTCGATTGGAAGAGCACCTGATTTGTAATCATGGGGAGCGTTCAACCACATCAACCTGAAACAGTCCCAAACCCCGTTAAAAGGTGTTTGTTCCTAGCTATTCACTTATCAACCGCACGGCCTTACCGCGCTCTACAGACTACTACCATGAATTCATGCAGCGGTTCGTTTGAATTCATGACAACAGTCGAAGATAGCAACCGCCAAGTTCCGCTTGTGTAGCTAACCTCGACATTGGCTCCACTTCATTGTTGATGAGAGCATTGGAACAACGAGGTGCTTGTTAAGCATCCCCCGGATGCTGGTCTGCATAGAGAGGCATCGACGCCCACACCTTTGAATTCTCCAGCAGCTCTGTAGGTGTTCGTTCTTCTAACTGACATCGAACCATCGACCAGGAGGTTGTGGAGTGGAATCCATTTCAAGGTGCTACCACCACCATTTCAGTTCCAACGATCAGCCGTCAAGAAGGGAGTGCCACCGGGCGGGTGTGGCGAATCTGTGACGATTGAATCTGGAATAGATTTATTCACGAGGGATACGCCGATCCCTAGCGCTCCAGGGAACCCGTGGTCGCTGCTGATCTGAATATTTCCCACCATCGAAAACGCCCCGAGATCATTGGTTGATTCAGCCCCAGGCCAGCAGGCAGATCCGCCACGTCAGAAGCCAGCACACCATGCCCAAGACGACGGCGAGCACCATGCGGTTGGTGGTGATAGATGGGTGCTAATAGAATTGGTTCCCGAGAGGGCAGGCAGAACCTCAGCGTGGCTCCAGGAGCAATCGGGCTTCAGGGGCTTCTGGAGCCGGATGGGAGGAGGCCTCGGGCCGACTACCGGCGTAGCCGCAGCCCGCTTCAGAGGGGTACGAACCATCTTTTGATCGAGTCATCGCCTCTGGAGGTTGTTATCAAGCGTTGAAACTCGTACGCTTCCTGACCACGCCACCGTAGCTCAATTGGCAGAGCACCTGATTTGTAATCTGGAGGTTACCGGTTCGATTCCGGTCGGTGGCTTTAACCAAACCTCTTGCGATAGAGCAACCATTGAAACGTACTCCGTTTTTCACGGGCTACCGAAGCCAATGCACGTCTCTACGTTCGATCGTTCGTGATGAATTGTCCAATTCATTCCACTTCAATCAAAGTGATGTTCACTCTGCGATGGCATTTGATATCACATGGCTGGCAGGGGTTGCATCGAGAATGACTGCCGGTCTGCTGAGTGTGTTCGATCACCGCACATGGCGTCATGTCTCCGAGAAACGTGACACGCAAAAAGAAACCCGCCCATACCGAAGCATGGGCGGGTCGTTCATTCAATGATCAGCTGAAATCAGCCGTTCTGAGTCTGTCCACCCTTGGTGAATACCCAGACGATCACAAACAGGGCGATCAGTCCCACGAACCCATTTGTTCCAAGCTCGCTGATGAAGGCCATCAGGTTCTTGGTGATGGCGGAGAAGTACTCCACATCAGGACCGAAGATGATCTGCACGACAACGCCAACGGCGATGAAAAGCAGAGCCAGATCGATGAATTCGCGAATCCAACCTTTTACAACATTGATACTGTTCATAACGTCCGTGTCTCCTCGAAGAAGTCTCATGCCCTCCACAACCATCCGTGGCTGCGGTTGAGGCTCATATTCGAGGGACATGTTTCCCTCGGATCAGTTGCAGACATCGGACAGAGGAAGGTCCGAAGATGAGTATTCAAAGAGGTGGATTTGCCTCTGATCGTGTCAAATTCGGCATTATTTGCGCGTATTTGGGCCTGGGTATCCATTGAAGGGGACTCAATGGGGGCTGAATTTTTCCGCTTTTTTTTGTGATCCCACTCCATGGGCTTTGATCACTCGTGCCAGCCAGAAGCAAATTGGGCAATCAGGCTCCTTGCCGGGATTTGCTGACTTGGGTACCCTTCATCGTTCTGAAACCCAGGGCGTGTACCCAAGTGGCCAAAGGGGACAGGCTGTAAACCTGTTGGCGTACGCCTTCGGAGGTTCGAATCCTCCCGCGCCCATTACCAAATTCCTTCCTGGAAACCAGTTATGCCCCTCAAGGGGGCTGGCAGAGCCTCCGGGCTCTCCTCATGCCTTTCCCAGTGCCCGTTAGAAACGTTTGATCAGGCTCTCACTGGCATCAGTATGCAATCAAGGCCGTTTTCCTCCAGATGTCTGAATCTGGATGCCTACGATGTTGAACAATGCCTTTTCTGGATCGCATTCAGTTCGCCAATCAACGTGATCTCACGGGTTTCATCCCCTGGACGATCGAGGGGTCGATCGTTGGCTATCTTCGCCCGCAGCTGTGCGATCTGCTCTCTCCATGGACAGATGTGTTTCAGGTTGGTTCGACCGAGGTCTCGCTGCATGAGGATCTTTCTGATTTCGACACTCGCTCGAATGCAGTAGCCCGGGTGCTGCCGTCCCTTCGCAATGATGGATTCGTTCGTGAGGCCGTCGGCGAATGCTACGGGGTCGTTGCGGAACTGGGAGGTTCGCCTTTCATGTGCATCGACCGAGGTGCGGCGGAGGCATTTGGAATCATCACGACGGGATTCCATCTCAATGGTCTCATCGGTGACGACATGTGGATTGCCCGTCGTTCCAAGACGAAGCCGATGTTTCCAGGAGAGCTGGACAACATGGTCGCCGGTGGTTGGCCAGTCGATCTGACCATCGAGGAGAACGTCGTCAAGGAATGCGCTGAGGAAGCGGGCATGTGCGAGACGCTTGCTTCACAAGCCGAGTCCGTCGGAGTCATGACCTACGTGATGGAAATCGAAAAGGGTCTGCGACGACATGCGATGCATCTCTATGACCTGGAGGTTCCGGATTCCTTCGTTCCAAAGCCCGTCGATGGCGAGGTTGATTCATTCCAGAGACTCTCCATCGATGAGGTTTCCTGCATTGTTCGTGATACGTCCGAGTTCAAGTACAACTCGTCCATGGCGGTCATCGACTTCCTGTGTCGAAGTGGTCGTATCAACTCTGACACACCCGGCTACCGTGAGATAATCAGCGGTATGCGTGTATCGCTGGACAATCCCGCATCCGTATCCTGCTGAAGTCTCTCCCATGGAAAACCAGGCAGGACCTTTTCGGGCCTTGCCTGGTCTTCATTGCATGGAGAGAATGGAGAGAATTCTGAGACTGTGAATCCGGATGGGTTTGGAGACTTGTTCCGGGTTCACATAAGAGAGCCGCTTCGCAGAGCAATCGGCGCGGAGAATGCAAAAATTCATCACAGGGCTGTTTAGACCATTGTGAAAAGCGTTTCGGTACCCTCAGAGGTATCTGGAATGGTCAATGATTCGTTGTTTCCATCAGAAAGCGTCGCATGGCTTTCAGCGTTGACTCGGATACATGATGCTCCATTCCCTCCGTGTCCCGGATGGCATCCGCTTCGGGAACACCCAGTGCGAGGAGGAATTCCAGCAGCAGTTCATGTCGTCTTCTGGAGGCCTTGGCCACACGTCTACCCAGTGTCGTCAGGGTGACAGGGCCGTACGGTTCCTTGATCACCAGTCCTTCGTTGGCAAGTCGTTGAAGGATCCGCGTGACCGTCACATGGCTGACAGCCATCCTCGACGCGAGATCCTTGACTCGACAGGCCTGCTGGCTGTCCAGGATCTCCGCGATGGCTTCCACGTAGTCCTCGGCGGTTTCCGAGGCGTGATCTCGTCTGGTCTTGCTGAACTGGTTGGCGATGGGGCTCAGTTGATTGACTCCACGGTTGACGGTCGGCTCCTGTAAATGTATCATATGCTACATGAAGTGTAGCATACGATACAAATATCTCTGGATTCTCATCCCGTTTCTCCTGTGTCAACAGGTCGGAGCGGCATCCGTCGCGGCATCCGACCTCGAAGATGCCCCATCGCAGCTGACGGTTGTGGCGACGACGGGCATGGTGGCTGATCTCGCCCGATCGGTGATCGGTGACAGGGGGATCGTCATCGGCATCATGGGTGAAGGTGTCGATCCCCATCTCTACAAGCCCAAGGCATCGGATGTACGTCTGATTCTCCAGGCTGATGTCGTCTTCTACAACGGGCTCAGGCTCGAGGGGCGGATGGAGGATGTCTTCGCCAATGCCAGGAAACGAGGTCTGCCGGTCCATGCCATCGCCGATGGTCTGGACACGTCGCTGCTTCTGGAGGACGAGTCGCATCCGGGTTCTCCCGATCCCCACGTGTGGATGGATGTCGAGGTCTGGTCACGGTCTCTGGAGGAGATCGTGCGTGTCCTGTGCCAGGTTGATCCCGATGGCTGCTCGATCTACCAGCGCAATGCCGCTGTTCATGAAAAGCAGTTGATCGCTCTGGATGAGGAAGTGGAGGCGATGATCGCGACCATCCCTCGCAAGCAGCGCGTTCTGGTCACGGCTCATGACGCCTTTCGATATTTCGGAAGAGCCTATGGCATCGAAGTCCATGGTATTCAGGGGATCAGCACCGATTCCGAAGCGGGCTTGTCGGATCTCAACGATCTGGTCAACTTTCTGGTGGAGAAGAGGATTCCAGCCGTCTTCATCGAATCAAGTGTTTCGCCACGAAATGTACAGGCGCTCATCGAGGGAGCGAAGTCGCAATCCCATGAAGTGGTCATCGGTGGGGAACTGTATTCCGATGCGATGGGTGCCTCCGGCACATCCGCTGGAACCTATCCCGGAATGATTCGGCACAACGCAAGAGTGATCACCGCTGCGCTTGGTGGAACACTCGATGTGCCATCGTCTTCACCGCCCGTGGAGAAGGAAGATCCGGAGTCATCATGACGAATCAGGGGCCACGAGCTCGGGCCTCCCGGGTTGGTCAAGGAAGCGAGCATGATCATCGGTCGCCTCTTTCCATCCACGACATGACCGTGGCCTACGACCGCAAGCCGGTTCTCTGGGATGTCGATCTCGATGTTCCAGCAGGACAGCTCGTGTGCATTGTCGGTCCCAATGGAGCCGGCAAGAGCACGCTCCTGAAGGCCTGTCTCGATCTGGTTCCCAAGGTCTCCGGTGACATTCGCTTCTGGGGCAAGGGGATATCGAGACAACGAGGAAAAGTCGCATACGTACCTCAGCGGGAGTCGGTCGATTGGGACTTTCCCGTCAATGCACTCGATGTCGTCGCCATGGGTACCTACGGAAAGCTTGGTTGGTTCAAGCCAGTTGGCACGAAGCAGCGAAAGGCGGCTCGTGAGGCCCTGGACAGAGTCGGGCTCCAGGATCTCATGGATCGTCAGATCAGCCAGTTGTCCGGAGGGCAGCAGCAGCGAGTCTTTCTAGCCCGTGCACTCGTTCAGAATCCGGATCTCTATCTGATGGATGAGCCGTTTGCCTCAGTCGATGCATCGACGGAACAGGCCATTCTCGACGTCATGCGACAGTTGCGTGAAGCCGGTCGAACCGTCGTGTGCGTCCATCATGATCTGCAGACCGTACGGGAGTCCTTCGACTGGGTCGTGATGTTGAACATGCGAGTCGTCGCGGCAGGGCCGGTGGAGGAGATCTTCACGATCGAGAATCTCAAGCGGACCTATGGTGGACGCCTGACGCTGCTTGATCAGGCGGCCATGGCGCTGGGGCGAGCCCATCAGGCCGGAGAGCGGGTTTGATCGATGGATGATTTTCTTCGAGTGCTTCTGCTGCAGGAGTACAACACCCGACTGGTCGTGATCGGGACCGTCCTGCTCGGAATGGCCGCTGGAACGGTTGGTTCGCTTCTGCTTCTCAGGAAGCGCGCACTCGTCGGCGATGTGATCAGTCATGCAACCTTGCCCGGTGTGGGACTGGCCTTCCTCTTCATGATGATGTTCGGTGGCAGCGGACGATGGTCGCCTGGGCTCTTGATCGGAGCCGCTGCAGCCGGGCTGCTCGCGGCCGGTCTTGTGATGTGCATACGCCGGACGACCATTCTCAAGGACGATGCGGCGATGGCCATCGTGATGAGCACGGCGTTCGGGCTGGGCATCGCTGTTCTGGGCGTCATTCAGGACATGCCGTCCGGGAATCAGGCTGGTCTGGAGTCGATCATCTTCGGCAAGACGGCATCGATGATTCGTTCGGAGGCCATCGGCATCGGTATCACCGCGATCGTGATACTGGTCTCCTGTCTGGTGCTCTACAAGGAGTTCAGGCTTCTGTGCTTCGATGAGCAGTATGCCGGTAGTCAGGGTTGGCCGGTCATGGTGCTGGATGTCGCTCTTCTTGTACTGGGTACCTTGGTGACGGTGATCGGTCTGCAGGCCGTCGGGCTCATCCTGATACTCGCGATGCTGATCATTCCAGCCGCAGCCGCCAGATACTGGACCGATCGTCTTCTCATGATGATGTTCATGAGTGCCGGCCTTGGCGCACTCAGTGCCTGGTTTGGTGTCACGATCAGCGCCTTGGTGCCCAGGATGCCCGCTGGCTCGATCATCGTGTTGTCATCGAGCGTCTTCTTTCTGATCAGTCTGCTGTTGGGCTCACGCCGTGGTTTGATCATCCAGATCTGGCATCAGATCTCACTCAGAAGAAGAGTGGGTAGACAGCACATCCTCAGGGCCATCTGGGAATGTTCCGAGGGACGATCCTCCGTTCATCGGGATCATCTGATCGGCATGCGTTCATGGTCCACCGGACGAGTTGCACGCCTTCTGCAAGCGGCTCGTCGGCGTGGAGAGATCAGCATGGATTCCGAGCAGGTCATCCTCACCGATAGTGGCGGAGCCCAGGCTCGAGACATCGTCCGGAATCATCGGTTGTGGGAACTGTTTCTGATCAAGCACGCGGACATCGCGCCCACTCATGTGGATCGGGATGCCGATGCCATCGAGCATGTGCTGGGTCTGGACATGGTCGAGGAACTCGAGGCGGCATTGAGCCAGGGCGATACGTTGCCGACCAGTCCCCATTCAATCGCGGGTGTCCAGTCATGACCTGGATGTGGGGTGTCGACGACTGGATCATCATTCTTGGCGTCATGGCGGCTCTGGCCTGTGCCATTCCAGGCACATTCCTCCTGCTGCGTGGCATGAGCATGATGGGGGACGCCATATCGCATGCGGTTCTACCGGGAATCGCCATCGGATTTCTCATCAGTGGTACCCGTGACAGCAGCTGGATGTTCATCGGTGCGGCGGTGGCGGGTGTCTGTGCCGCGGTATTGACCCAGGTCCTGCATCGCTTTGGTCGACTCGAGCGTGGTGCAGCCATGGGTGTGATCTTCACGACCTTCTTCGCCGTGGGTCTGGTCCTCCTTGTTCAGACGGCCGATCATGTCGATCTCGATCCCAATTGCGTTCTCTACGGGGCCATCGAACTGGCTCCGATCGATCTTGTCACCATTGCGGGACTGGACATGCCCAGATCATTCCCCGTACTTGTCGTGATCTGCATCCTGAATCTCGGTCTTCTACTGCTTCTCTACAAGGAACTGAAGATCTGCAGCTTTGATCCGGCCATGGCCAGAGCGTCCGGCGTCAATGTCACGCTGGTCAACCAGATTCACATGATCATGACGGCCGCGACGTGTGTCGCCTGCTTCGAGGTCGTGGGCAGCATCCTGGTGGTGGCCCTGCTGGTCGTTCCCGCGGCGGCTGCTCGACTGATGAGCGATCGACTTCCCATCGTGCTGATCCTGTCATTGGTCATCGGATCCATCGCTGCTTCACTTGGTCATCTGGCGGCCATCAATGTCCCCGGCTGGTTCGGTGATGTCCCCGAAACCTCCACGGCCGGAATGATGGCCGTGATGACCGGCGTGCTGTTCCTCCTTGCCTGGTTGCTGGCTCCAAGGCATGGATTGTTCACCCAGATTCTCCATCGTTGGCGTCTGAGGATCCGGATCGCCAGCGAGGATGCGCTTGGTCTCGTTTTCAGATCGATCGAGAACGACAGTGGCATGACCAGAATCGACATACGCCGCACGATCGTGTCCTTCACCGAGGTCGGAGTCGTGATCGCCTGGATCGCCGTACGGCGTATTCGACGCGACGGACTGATCGATCTGAAGGACAATCGCTGTGTCCTGACCGAGGAGGGGTATCGCAGAGCGAGCGAGTTGATCCGCTCCCATCGGCTCTGGGAAGCCTGGCTTTGGCAGCATGCTGATCTGGCGGCGGATCATGTGCATGGACAGGCCATGAGGCTCGAGCACGTCACTGATCGAAGCATGAGAGAAAAGCTGGCGGCCCAGATCGATGCCACCGGGATCGATCCACATGGTCGGCCTATCCCGTCATCCAATCCTGTCGGCGATGGCGGTCCCGAGAGAAGCCGTCCATAGTGGCACCAATCCAACTCGATCGACCCGATCGGGCGTCGGAAGCTACACTCCATCAGATACATGGACTGGAAAGCAGCTCAAGCAGGATTTGATGAGGCCCTGGCGGGACATGACTCGCCACGTGATTCCTATGAATCCCTCTTCAGAACATTGCAGGGATTCGATGTCGAGGAGATCGCTCGCCGTGAGCAGCTCCAGCAGGTCTCCCTCATCAATCAGGGGATCACCTTCACCGTCTATGGACGGGAGGAGGGTGTGGAGCGTGTCTTCCCGTTCGATTTCGTCCCGCGAGTCATCTCCGGTTCGGAATGGCGTGAGGTCGAACGCGGACTGATGCAGCGTCTCGAGACGATCAATCTCTTCCTGGCCGACATCTATTCCGATCAGAAATGTCTTCGTGATGGCGTCATACCCCACGATCTGGTGTTCGAGCGAGGGGACTTCCGTCGCGAGATCATCGGAACACGTCCCAGGCACGGAATCTACACGCATGTCGTCGGGACGGATCTGCTCCGTGGAGACGATGGCCAGTTTCTCGTTCTGGAGGACAACTGCCGCTGTCCCAGTGGAGTCTCGTATGTGCTCGAGAACAGGAATCTGCTCTCTCGAGTTTTCCCCGAACTGTTCAGCCAATACGGTGTTCGACCGGTGGAGCAGTATCCACAGATGCTCCTGGATACGCTTCGGTTCACGGCGCCCCGCGGGCGTGAGAATCCCACCGTCGCCGTGCTGACGCCGGGCGTCTTCAATTCGGCGTATTTCGAACACTCCTTCCTGGCTCGTGAAATGGGTGTGCCGCTGGTGGAAGGTCGTGACCTCATCGTCGAGGATGATCAGGTCTACATGCGGACGACTCGAGGCAAGCAGCGTGTGGATGTCATCTATCGACGAATCGATGACGAGTACATCGATCCCGTCATCTTCGATCCCAGCAGCATGCTCGGCGTTCCCGGTCTCATACACGCCTGGCAGGCTGGCAATGTCACGATCGCCAATGCGCCAGGTGCCGGCGTCGCCGACGACAAGGCCATCTATCCCTGGGTTCCGGACCTGGTGAAGTACTACCTCGACGAGGACATACTTCTGCCACAGATCCAGACCTGGGTGGGGCGGCGTCCCGATGAAGCCGCCTATATCCGTGATCATCTCCCGGAACTGGTCGTCAAGCTCGCCGGTGGAGCCGGTGGCTATGGCATGCTCGTGGGGCCAACCGCCTCCAAGTCCGAGATCGCCGAGTTCAGCGAGGCCTTCGACAACGACCCGGGGGCCTACATCGCCCAGCCTCTGGTCGAATTCTCATCGCATCCGACCTACATCGATGGAAACTTCGTTCCTCGAAGAGTGGATCTTCGTCCCTTCGCGCTCTGCGGCGAACATACGAGGATCCTTCCCGGTGGTCTCACACGGGTGGCATTGGAGGAAGGTTCCTACGTCGTCAATTCCTCACAGGGTGGCGGCAGCAAGGACACGTGGATTCTCGCGGATTCCCCAGAGGAGGGTGGCTCATGAGAGGCATGCTTTCTCGAGCCGGAGAGAACATCTACTGGATGGGGCGCTATGTCGAGCGTTCCGCCGAGATCTGTCGGATGCTTCAGGTTGGTGAGCAGCTCACCGTCGAACTCAGAGGTCTGTCTCCCGAGATGGCCTGTAGTTTCTGGCGACAGTTGCAGGCCATCTATCCCGGTTCGGTCGCGCCCGACATCGCTGGCAACGATGTCGATGAAGTGAGTCTGTCCTATGTCTGGTGCTATCTCGTTGGTCCGGGCAACGATCTTTCGGTGGCGTCGTCGATTCGTCGCGCCAGAGAGAATGCCAGAGCTGTCCGGGAATATCTGACCCGCGAAGTCTTCGAGATGATCAATGAATGCTGGTTGCAGCTCGATGTGGATGTGCGATCCGCCGGTTCAAGGCAGGTGGCACCTGACCAGGTGGTCAGACGAGTGACTCGGGAGGTCTACGGGATCAGCGGTGCGATCGACCGGACGTTCATCCGCGACGAGGCATGGCTGTTCCTGACCATGGGGATGATGTTCGAGCGGATGTATCGCGGACTTCTGGTCATCAAGCATCGTCTTCCGATCCTGCTCGAGCACCCCGCCGACATCGATATCCCAATCCATCATGCAAGAGTTCGTGGTGTTCTTCGAACCCTGGCCTCTCTGGAGAACTACCGCCGCGTATACGGGGCTGATCTCGATCCGAATCAGGTGGCCCGATTCCTGCTCTTCGATGAACACACGCCGCATTCCGTGCGAGCCTGTCTTGGCCGCATGGAGCAGGCGATCAACATTCTCGAGGCTGGTCCCGGAATGTCGGAAGCAGGGCGACTGATCGGTCGATTGTCCTCAAGACTTCGGTATGAGGAGAACGATCTCATGGCGCTTGACGACCTCGAGGCTGTCTGCTCCGAACTCGTGACTTCCGTGACCGAGGTCAACGATGTCCTCTCCCATCAGTACTTCACCACCTGAGGTTCTTCCGTGCTGCTCCAGATCGAACACAGTCTTCACTTCAGCTACAGCGATTACATCCGTGAATCGCACATGGACATCCGTGTGGAACCCCGGACACAGTCGGGGCAGGTTCTCCTCGATTTCTCTCTGGTCGTCGGCCCCTCCACAAGAGTGACCCGTCACGAGGATTGGCTGGGCAATACGGTCCACTGGTTCTCGATCACCGATTATCACGACCGCATCGAGGTTCTGGTCCGTTCACTCGTCGAGACCAATCCGGCAATGATTCTTCCCGGTCTCGTCAACGACCCCATTTCGCAGGATCCCCCGGGAATGGAACAGTGGGACTTCATGCAGTTCGTCGGCCCGGTCATCGAGAGCGAGGCGATGCGATCGCTGCATGCGGATCTGAGGATCGCCGATCTCGGAAGCATCGGAGAGGTCGTTCAATGCATCGGTGAGGGTCTTCGCTCCAAGTTCGAATATCGTCCCAACGTGACCGATGCCCATTCGACGACGGATGCACTGCTTCTTGGTGGTGGTGGTGTCTGTCAGGACTTCGCCCATGCCGCGTTGGGTCTGCTCAGGCTCAGTGGCATACCCGCTCGGTATGTCAGTGGTTATCTGCATGTCGAGCGTGACGACGAGACGCCTTCGCAGAGTCATGCCTGGATCGAGTACTGGTCACCCTCGAATGGTTGGCAGCCATACGATCCGACCCATGGACTGGTTCCCAACGAGGCGTATGTGACGGTCGGCTATGGTCGAAGCTATGACGATGTTCCTCCCAACAGGGGTATCTGCCAGGGAGGGGCTCG
>CESO01326269.1_pt1 | contig 18525 bp, 19 predicted proteins | sample 356341 | NCBI WGS metagenome assembly CESO01 (sample SAMEA2621812, study PRJEB7988) | marine metagenome | biome: marine biome (ENVO:00000447); feature: deep chlorophyll maximum layer (ENVO:xxxxxxxx); material: "saline water (ENVO:00002010), including plankton (ENVO:xxxxxxxx)" | depth 35 m
AATGGCAACTGTTTTTGAAGGCGGGTATTTAAAGGTAATTTTGGGACCGATGTTTGCAGGTAAAACTACAAATATTATTAACGAATTTAACAAGTATAACTGCATGGGATATAAATGTGTGGCAATTAACCATTCTATTGACGATCGTTATGGTGAAAAAGTAATTTCAACTCATAATAAAATAAAAATACCGTCTATAAATACGGGCAAGCTATATTTAAAGCACGACGAAATCATAGAAAATAAAGTGTTGTTTATCAATGAAGGTCAGTTTTTCGAAGATTTGTATGATTTTGTAAATGATATGCTGGGACAAGATAAAATCGTGTTTGTATGCGGGTTGGACGGAGATTACCAACGCAAAAAATTTGGCTCTATTTTAGACATAATACCTTTAGCAGATGATGTCGTAAAAGTAAACGGAATATGCCATCATTGTAAAAAAAGAAAATCATTATTTACACATAGAACAGTCAAGTCAGAACAACAAATCGTAGTTGGAAACGAGAATATTTACATGGCTTTATGTAGGCCTTGTTACAAAAACTTAAACTAACTAATACAAGCAATACAATTAATACAAGCAACATAATTAATACAAGCAATACAATTGGCGTTCTTTTTATATTAATTTTTAAATTGATATAAAAATATATTTAAAGAAAGTAATATAGACATATTAACTTAAAGATGGATGATTTAGAACAAGAATGGATGAATTTTACAGAATACAATGATTCTGCTGTAGTTAAAAATACAAACGTTTCTACTATAGATGCAAAGCCTTCTATCATTCCTGAATGTAGTGATATATACATTTCCACAAAAACTAAGATATGTTATTTAAACTCTCCTTTGGATGTATTTAAGATATACTGGAAATTGCCGACTTTAGACTATCACACTCAATCTGAAGGCATCATTAAAAAAACCGTTAAAATTAACTGTGAAAACAAAGAAGACAGTGAGCGATTAGATCAACTAATTGAAAATACAATTGTTAATAACAAAACTGTTAATGTATATGAAATTAATAAAAATACTAATGAAAATGAAGGAAAGTATAAAGATATACGAAAGGTCACGATTGGGATATCTAAAAAAGACCTTTTAAACAATAGAAAAAAAAAGAAAAGTGCATTCTACAATTGCTTTGCTATCATATACAGAATATGGTATAAAGAATCGTTTAAAGAAATACATTTGAAAGTATTTAATACCGGAAAAATCGAAATACCTGGTATCCAAAACGACGATACAATGCATTATGCACTTGAAAAACTATGTAAAGAGTTGACAACACTGGAAAATCGGGAAATTACTTACAACAAAAATGACATACAAAATGTATTAATCAATTCTAATTTTAAATGCAACTATTTTATAAATCGAGACAAACTTTTCAACATATTGAAATACAAATATAACATACATAGTTTGTATGACGCTTGTTCTTATCCTGGAATACAATGTAAATACTATTACAATTCCAACAATAATGGAATATGCACTTGTCCTACTAAATGCGGGTTTAAGGAAAAATCAAATATTAAAAAAAAAGAAGCTAGATGCATAGAAGTATCATTTATGATATTTAGAACGGGTAGTATATTAATTGTAGGACATTGTGACGAATCTGTATTAATTTGTGTATATAACTTCTTGAAAAATATATTATTAACCGAATTTGGTGAAATAAACATCGCGGTTGAAAATGATATCAATCAGAAAAAAGTAAAGAAAAAAAAGTTAAAAAAGAAAACAATTATGGTGAAAACCATCCATCCTGTTATAGTATAAAGTATTGTAGTATAAAGTAACATATCAATCCAATAAACTATTTACAAACTTTACACGGTTAAAAGTATTTTTTATAGAATATTTCATCAGCATTTTATTTAATTTTTCATACTTTATACCATCTGATTTTTGGATAAAATAATCAAGCGTTTGAAAGATTATTGGAACACTTACATTGTTAACAATTAAAAAATTAAATACATCCATTGTCATTATCTTTAACTGACTATTCTTTTTTTTCGTATATTTTTCAATTAGTTTAATGATTTTCTTTCTAGTAAATTCCACCTCCACATCTTTGAATTCCGCAATTCCATTAAATAAAGCGTACTCAGTTATAAATATAAACAAATTTAAGGTTTCCAAAATACTATCAATTAAGGCCGCTTCTTCTGGAGTGTATTTCATTTTCTTTTTATATTCGATATTAATATCAAAAATGGTTTTTTTATAAACAAACAACATAGCGTCTTTAGACGATAATTGCAAAAAACTATTTCCTTCTTCTCCAATCTGCTCAATAAATTCTATATAATACAAAAATGATTTATTAAGATGCTTGTATATTAACTCTGTGTTTCTGGTATATAAAAAAAGCACATTCATTACATTTTTCAACATCGATATCCCTTTTTTAATTACCTTAATTGAATATTTGCCATTTTTTTCCAATATATTATTCTTAAATGTGTGCAAATAATCAAATATTGCCGACATAAAAGCAACGTATATGTTTTTTATTTCACTTTTATCAATATTAACTGACATATAATTATTTTTATCTAAGATGATATCTTTGCTAGTAAGTTCCATATTAAATATAATATATTTTATTATATAAATATTAACTTAAAGATTTAAATATAATACAATATAAACGATGGAAACTGAACAGTCAAATTCTCAAACGACTACTACTTCAGGTAGTTACAAACTACCTTCTGGTGTTACTCTACAACATTGTGCTAAAATCGCTATTGTAGAAGATCGTCCTATTATGTTTGATTACTGGACACCTTCCTGTGATAAAGAAGTTCTTATTGGTATCCGTGAAAGTGGTGAAAAATTGCTTGTTAAAAATGAAGAAGAATACACTAGTCCAATTTCAAAGATTTACAAGGTAGAAGAAGAATATATTATTATGACTGAAAATTCTATTTATATTGTATCAGCCGATATCCCTACCAAACGCGTAAAGTAAATATGATAGGTTAATTATTATGATTTTTATACATTAAATTATAATAATTTCAAGCATTAAATTATAATAGTTCCCTTAATTTGTTTCTTACTTCTAGATCTATAGTATCGGGGAATTTCACACTAAAATTTATTATTAATTTACCAGTGTGATTTTCACGGGTCATCCCTAAATTTGGAAGGCTTGTATTTGAATTATTATTAATAACACAAAAGTTTGTTTTAGTATCTACCTTGTATTTTTTACCATTTATATGCTGAATATTCATTTCAATACCGGTGAGCGCTTCTTTCAACGAAATTGTTTTATTGTATATTAAATCAACACCTTGTCTAATAAAGATAGTTTCGTTTTTTATAGTGAAAATGATTTTAATATCGCCAGATATACCATTTACTTGATTTCCTTTGTTTTTCAATACAATCATTTCATTATTATCAATTCCTCTGGGATATTTTACATAAATGTTTTCTCGTTCGGTTGTTTTAACATTGTTATTTAAAATGTTTCTGTTTATTTCTAAAGGAACAATTCCACCCGCGAATGATTCTTCTAATGTAATAGTAACTTTTTCGGTTATTACAGATGGTCGTTGGTAAATAGGATTTCCATTATAAAATACTTTAAATCGTGCGTTTGATTGATTACTAGGATGAGTTGGTTGTTGTGATGGATGATCGGGTGGAGGGTGAAATGGGTGTCCTCCGGGAAAATTATTTTTAAAAAACATCGACATAATATCGTTCATATCGCCGGGATTGATATTTCCATTTATATTCATGCCGCCCTTTTGCTGTGCATCATATATCTGCCTTTTTTGAGTATCGCCTAATGTTTGATAAGCTTCGTTTATTTTTTTAAATTTTTCAGCATCGCCGCTTGGTTTATCGGGATGAAATAAAAGTGACTTTTTACGATATGCTTTTTTTATTTCATCAGACGAAGAATTATTAGATATACCTAAACATTCATAATAACTCATTTATTATTATTATACAACATAGTTTTATTACTAATTAAACACAAATATACTTTTATTAATTTTTAATTATTAAACATAATTTTACAAATTGTTATATAGTAATGTCCAAAGATAATCCCACATTGATTTTAAAGAAATATCAACCATTTACATTTGATGATTATATTATTCATAAAGAATATATTGAATTGTTTAAAACATTTACTCGTTTAGGCAAATTAAACCTTTTACTAATAGGGAGTCCGTGTTCAGGTAAATCAACACATATTGAAGCAATTATAAAAGGGTATTATCAATTAAATAACATACCACCTGAAAATTTGTTGTATATTAATAATTTACAAGACCAAGGTATACAATATTATCGCACTGATGTTAAAAACTTTTGTCAAATTAAAAGTTCAGTTAAAAATAAGAAAAAATTCGTAATTCTAGACAATTTAGATACTATTAATGAACAAAGCCAACAAGTTTTCAGAAATTACATCGATAAATATAGTGATAATGTGTTTTTTATTGCGTCGTGTAGTTACAAACAAAAAATAATTGATAGTATACAGTCACGACTTACTATTCTTAAATTAAAGGCGGTTAGTTTTGAAGATTTGAAAACAGTATTGAAACATGTTAAGTGTAATGAAAATATAAATATATCGTCAGAGGCAGAAGATGTATTATTAAATATATGCGATTATTCAATACGAAAACTTCTTAGTTATATTGAAAAGTTTAAACTTTATAATAAGAAAATAGATATCAACAATGTAAGATTGGTATGCAACAATATTAGTTTTAATGATTTTGATAGATATACTGATTATTTAATTAATTTAGATATGTCTAATTCTATACATGTTATAAATTCACTTTATGAAAGAGGGTATTCGGTATTGGATATATTTGATAATTATTTTACATATATAAAATACAAATCTGATATATCACATGACAATAAATATAAATTAATTAAGTTAATTTGTAAATATATATCTATTTTTCATACAATACATGAGCATAATATTGAATTAGTTATGTTTACTAAAAATGCTATCGATATATTTAAAGATAATAGTTAAAAGTATAATAATTTAATATGTAAATATAATATCTTATGAGTCAGGTATTTAAGAATGTTTTTTCACAAACTGTATTATTTGATTTCTTGAATTCATGCTGTGAAAAATCAACGGATAAACAATATGAAAATTACTATGAATTCAATAATACATCGTTTAAAAAGGCTAAATATGAAGAAGACGCGTTAGAAAAGTTTTATAAAACAATCAAACCTTATTATCATAAATCAAAGAGTTTTTACATCGACAGAGAGAAAACATATAAAAATTTTGTTACTATAATACGACAAATATGTAAGTTTTTAAAAATTGCATATAAATCCAAGATTAAGTATAGAAATTCAGATTATTCTATTATATATTTTATTGATTCAACGAAAACGCAAGATGATTGCTAATATTATTGTCGGATTTCATTATTTGATGCGAATTCAAACGGGCAAACCAATTGTATTTGGTTCGTTTTAGCAGCTCTTTTTTAGGTATAACAATACAATAACAATTTGCAGATGTTTGGATTGGAGAACTCGATAATAAATCTTCCAATAATATCTCCTTACCGTTCCGGTCTTTCATTCCAAATAGTTTTGCATTGATGACATTTATCTCATTTTTATTATACAGTTCAAATAGTTTGATATTGAATCGACCTAAAAAGTCCATTTCAGCCGTATTGTCTTTTGAAATTAATGTTTGCCAATATTCAATTAATTGTTTTAATACATCTGAACCTTGGCGTGCACCCATAATATTGGAATCGGGAATAAATTTTAAAGCGTCTGCGGATTTGTTTCTGGAAATACTTTCAACCGCGAAAAAGTCTTTGTCGTGTAAAAACATATCCATAATAGGTTTGACATCTTCCATAACAATAGTGCTATTTGGCAAGCACATTCCTCCATATTTATATAACAATCGCACAAATGCGTATTGTCTAACATGGCTTTTGATTGGATCGGCCAACTGGTTTAAATCAATCTCCCACTCAGGCATCAATCTTGAAAATGAGTCGTCGTCAATTAAACAAATTTTAAAAGATTTGGAACAATGCTTCATTATAGTATTGATACATAGCTCGATGTATCCTTGGTTTACCATTTTAGTATTTCTAGATGAAAAAGACAACCAGTTTCTAGAATTAATTTCGGAACCGCTATGCACCCATAATACCGGTTTATCATCTTGTTTACTTTCTCCATTTAGTAAATAATGTTGGATTAACCTATCGTGTGATTCTTTACTATCAATATCATACTTTTTTAAATATTTATCATATAACATCCCAACTGATGTTATAGCAACAAAAGCAAACATGTAATTAATAATTTTCATATCTATATAATTATTATATATAAAAATACATAATAATTAATTTACATTCGTTATTAATTTACTTTTGTTATTAATTATATGAATAACTTATTGAAATCATTTATTTCTTTTTTTTAGAACTCCAATTGTTTTAGATTTCGCCACCATCTTTCATTTAATCGTTTTGCTTCTTCTTCTTGTTTTAATAAATCGTATGCTAAATTGGTAGCCACCTTTTCCGAACTATAGTTTTTCCTATTTAATATACTCTTTGACTGTTGCTCCGATAACGGATTTATATTTTGCCTTGATCGCGCCATCTTAATGTCTTCCATATTTGAGTATTTTTCCTTTTTTAAATAATCATCATGCGTCACTGGAACAACCGTTTCGGTATGCGCTTTCTTTAAATCTTCATACGCAAGCTTACTAAACATACCAGATGAATAACTAGACGGCTTGTTTCTATCTAAATCATATCCATTATTACTCGTCATTTCTTCTAAATCTTTTTTTACAACCAAATCCCGACACTTTTGCTTTTTATCATGAAACAGTCGGTCAAAGTCGTTTAAGGACGATGCCTTTTTATTGTCGTCGTCGTCAGAAGAACGGAACCAATCCTCATAACCGCCATTCGCCTTTTCGTCAGACATCTTTGTCTTTTCGAACATCTTGTTGAACCACGCATTAAAATCCTTAACCGACTTCCCCTGTAACTTTTTCGCCAACAACTTTTCATCTTTTTTTACATTGTCGTTTAAATAACTGTATTCAACATCATGTGCATCTTGTTGCTTCTTTTTCTTGAAATAATATACTTTTTCAACAGTCTTGTATGCTTTGTTGAAAAATATAAAATATTTATTGTCTATATTGGCTCGATCAGGATGCATTTTCGCCACCATTCGTTTTGCCGCTTTTAAATCTTGTTCAGTAAAATCGTATTTTAAATGAAATAAATTAAGTAAATCTGTTAAATTATAGCTTTCAATGTCTAAATCATGAGCATCATTCATATAATTAAAAATAGAATTAAAATATAGTATTTTTAATTTATTTTTTTACATAACTATTGGTTTTTTCAAAAAACTTACTGATATCTTCAGCAGAAGATGACGATAATATGTCATTAATATCACCATCAATATAACTAACCATCGTTGGAATAGAACGGATTTTTAAATAAGAAGCAATATTGCTGCCTTCGTCTACATCGACTTCCACATAAGCTATTTTCTTATAATGATTCATTAATTCACTTACCTGGGGAGAGATACGCTTGCACGGCCCACACCATTCCGCCTTAAATTTTATAATCACCACATCGTGCTTTTTAACAAAGTTTTTCAATTCGTCGCGGGTTTTTAATTGAACCACCATATACCTATTATATTAAATTACACTTTAATATAATAATTTTATTTAATATTATAAAGTTGAGTGGTTGTGTAGTGTGTTGTATACATAATACTAATGCACCGTTTCAAATAATGCCTTTATTTTTGTAACACTTAACTGTGGTAAATTTGGATGTGCTTCCCACATGTATTTACAATATGACCATTCCATGTCATATTCCTCTAAATAATAATCACCTAATTCTTTCAACAATATATAATGATATTTTGAAGGCAAATAACTTAACTTTTCCTTTGGTAAAACATACGCCAGTTGAATATACTCATTTATATCATTGGTAGGGGTTTCAATATTTAATATATCGTAATTCCAATGTGGAATATACCGATTTAAATCACGCAACAATGGCGGATAATGATAATTATATTTCCAATTCCAATCAATATCATTTCCACTATAATAATTAAATGTCCATTCAATCCCTTCCAAATAATTTATACATATTTTTTTCACATTGTATTTGTAATTATTACAATGCAGTAATGTATCATAATATCGACGCTCCCAACCATAATTTGTTGGATCAATATATAATTCCTTTTCAACATTGGTCATCGGCAACATATTATACTTTTTCATTTGCTCTTCATATGTAGAACATGGATAACTACGCTTCGATAATCGTTGTCTGTTATTATGTTCCCTAATAAAATTATCTTTTTCATTTTCAGCCAACACATTTATTACTTTTGACAAATTTGACCACTTGATCTTATTATCGCTTATTATTGTTTTGGTTGAATTTCCTAACACTTGCTTATACGCATTCATCAATATTTCAATACCATATGTCCTAATATTTACAGAAGGAAAATGGGGGAGAAAATCATTTCCTAATAGAAAACAAAGAAACATATAATCTTTTATTACATTTGTTGTAGTTGGGGTTGTTGTAGGGAGTGCGGTTGTTGCTTTTGCTTGAGATTTCATAGCTGTTTTCATATTAGATTCTATACCACGAGATAATTCATTTAAATATATCATATAGTTTTCATTTGGAATTAAAGACGAGTCGATTGATTTTATAAACTCCGGTGTCTCTCTAAATAAATAAATTTGATTGGATACATCTAAATGGTTTAACCCCAACATAATTAAATCCGCATCTAAACCATAGACCACCATCGCTTTATTTTTTAATTTAAATCGGTTATCTCTTATATACTTAAATATCTTATGTTCTCCCTCTCCTACCTCATTTGAACCACTGACTATGTAATATGACTCGGCCTTGGAGTTGGCGTTGGCCCTGGTAAAATGGTCGCATACACTTTTATTTAGTAAACACATAAAATTAGTTCCCGGTGTAATACTTATTTTATCCCACGATTCAACATATTTAGAATTTAATGCTTTATTTAATTTTGCTTCCAACAATGACTTATGTCGCCTGGTTCGCTGTTGTTCTAACTTCGCAACCGGCGCAACTCCATCAAATGATATATACACTTTTTCACTTGGTAAAATAATACTTATATACTCTTCTATTTTCATTATCGTGTTTTTAATTAAGTTGCTTTCAAACTCGTCTTTTTTATTTACATCATACTCATTTGACATTTTATGCAGACAATCATATATTATTGAATTACTATCCAAAAACATATAATCTATTTTAGTATTTTTACTTAATTTCTTTATAATATTTCGGTGATTTTTCACAATATATGAAAAATAACTGGGGATACCCATTAATTTATTAAGATGTTAATTAAAATTCGCAATTTATGTTTAATATATTTTAATTAATCTATAAAATCATTATCTAATCAATATATACGATGGTGAAAAATGTAAAAGTAAAAATTTCGAAATCAGTCAAAAACAAAAATTCGATAAATTTAAATCATTTAGAAAATGAGATTCAATATTTCATTAAAATAATACAAGATACAATTTTATACATACAAAAGTATAAAACATTTGGTATTATCTCGTCTAATAATGTTTACAACTCTATCAACAACTTAACAAATATTTACAATGATTTAAATTCTATGCTTTTATGTATTGAAAAATCTAATAGTAATAGCATATACAACAAATTAGTAGATATACGAGAGAGATTAGTTCAGATATTTAAATACAATGGCACCAAACAAGTAGAAGACCTTTTAAATTTATACTATGGTTCCGACTTTATTAAACAACACTGCTTAAAGAAAAACAAAGAAAAATACGATATTATTAGCAAATATTGTCACCCGATATCGTTTATTTCTTTGCCATGGAAAGATCACAATAAACCGAAAGATGAAGTCAGTCGCAAAGTAATTGCTAAAAACCGAATTGTAGAAGATCACCTTATCGTTGAAAATAGTGAAACGCTGGAATGCTTTGACATGGCGCGAACCAACTCACATTTTCAAACAAAAGTATACGGCTTAAAAATATGTTTTCAAAACACCGTAAAAAAAGAAACACTTATCGTTAAATGCATGATAGACAACATCACTTATCATTGTATTAATAACGGGTTTGTTAATAATAAAACCAAACAACTTGTATTAAATAAACCAAAAGAAGAGCAATATGATAATGGTGATTTTAGTAGGTTTGTTGATTCGCTTACACTAAAACAACTTCTTGTTTATAGCAACGATGAGTTATATCACAAATTTATTGGCTGTTTAAATCAAAACATATTATTTAAACAAAAAACAGTTTCCACCATTATTAAAGAGTTTGTCAATAGTGATTTATTTAAACAGCGAACAATACTAATTCAACTCTTACTAAAACACAACGACCCAGAGTTTAAATATCTTTCTTATTTACTATATGATTTATTATCGAACGACTCAAACGGAGATGTAGATACATACGAACAAACACTTTTATATGATTCTCTCCCCTGGAATGTTAAAAAGTTTTTCCGGGACGCAATGACAAACACCATTAAATACACCAGTAATCTTAGTAATTTCAGTATGAGCGACATACCAATCGAACAACAAATTTGTATGCTTAAAGCAAGTGATAGTGTTAAAGAAAAAGCGATGGTAAAACTAAAAGAAATAAAGGCAAAATCAGATGACAGTGGTTCAAAGGCACGACAGTTTTTAGATGGGCTTCTTAAAATTCCATTCGGTGTTTACAGAAAAGAAGAACTGCTTGATTATATTAGCGATATTAAAAAAGAATACAATGGCATCGTTAGTTATATACAAGAAAAAGATGACCTATTTTCAGTAGATGCATGCAAATCAAACATTGACATTATGAGGTCTTGTCATTATATTAAAAATACATATATACATACCCTTAAAAATAAACAATTAAATCGATTGACTGAATTATATACGGTTAATAAACGCGACCAACTAGTTTCTAATATCTGCTATATTAATAGTTACTTTAAACAAAAAGATATTGTTAATAACCACATTTGCCATTCGGGAAAGAAAATTGCCTATATGAAAGATCAAATTTTAAATGTTATTAATATTTGGAAAAACGACCCCTCTTTTATAGAACATTTAATAAAAAAATACAAAAACTATAATACCAATATTGATACCAGTAAAATTACAAGCACTATTGATGATATTGATAAAAAATGGAAAGATATCGGTGCAAATATCAGTAAAGCGACCGATATATTAGATGATGCTGTATACGGACATGGTGACGCAAAACGTCAGATAGAGCGAGTTGTCGGACAATGGATTGCGGGAGAAGAAAATGGTTATTGTTTTGGGTTTGAAGGTCCTCCTGGTGTAGGAAAAACTAGTTTAGCAAGAAAAGGGCTGGCACATTGTTTGAAAAATGAAAAAGGTGAATCTAGACCTTTTTCCTTTATTGCGTTAGGAGGCGCCAGCAACGGGAGCACTTTGTCGGGTCATAATTATACATATGTTGGGTCTACTTGGGGTAAAATAGTAGATGTGTTAATGGAAACAAAGTGTATGAACCCAATCATATTTATTGATGAATTGGATAAAATTAGCCGCACCGAACAAGGAAAAGAAGTGATTGGCATACTCACGCATTTAGTTGATTACACGCAAAACAAATCATTTCAAGATAAATATTTCGCAGGCATCGATATTGATTTAAGTAAAGTGTTATTTGTATTTTCTTACAATGACCCTTCTTTAATTGATAGAATATTATTAGATAGAATTCATCGCGTAAAATTTAATCACTTAACGCTTGAAGATAAACTAGTTATATGTAAAAAATATATATTACCTGAACTAGAAGACAAATTAAATTTACAAAATAACATTGAAGTATCTGACCCAGTATTAACACATATTATAGAAAACTACACAAATGAATCTGGTGTTAGAAAGTTAAAGGAAATTTTGTTTGAAATTTACAGTGAAATTAATTTAGATTACTTAAATAACTATACCAAATATTTAGAAAATACAAACACCACATCATTGACAAAGGAAATCGTTGATACAAAATACCTTAAAAAAAGATACAAAATCACACACAAAACGGTTCATTTAGAGGCGGATGTTGGAATTATAAATGGCTTATGGGCAAATGCGCTGGGAATGGGTGGTATTATACCAATTGAATGCAACTTTTTTCCTTCTACTAATTTTCTTGACTTTAAGTTAACTGGATTACAAGGAGATGTTATGAAAGAAAGTATGAATGTCGCAAAAACATTGGCTTGGAAATTAACTTCGGAAAAAACACAGAAAATGTTGTTGGAAGATTTTGAAAAAGTGAAATCATATGGGTTACATATTCATTGCCCGGAAGGTGCGATACCCAAAGATGGACCAAGTGCAGGAACGGCGATTACAACTGTACTATACAGTCGTTTAAATAAACTTAAAATACCAAACAATATTGCCATTACAGGAGAGATCGATTTAAGAGGGAAAGTTACCGCTATTGGTGGATTAAATTTAAAGATTTTAGGAGGAATTCGCGCTGGAGTAACCACATTTTTGTTTCCAGAAGAAAACATTAAAGATTTTGATTTGTTTAAAGAAGAACACAACGATAAAACCATTTTTGAAAAATATAAATATATACCAGTAAATAACATTAATAGTGTATTGAAAATTGTATTTGGAAACAAACAATTGAAGAATGGAGAATGAAAAATAAAATAAAGAATAAAGGGAGAGATGTGCTATCGAATGCTATATTCTGTATAGTTATGTAATGATATACAATATAATATGTAAAATATATAAAAATATATATTATATATAAATGGCGATTGCTAGTAGAAAATTATTAGGAGCAACCGGCTTATATGAAATGATATTGCTAACCGCACCAATTATAATAACATTTATTCTTTTTTTTGGTGATGGAACTGGAGCGGGTGCTTTTTTACCAGGAATTGCGTGGTTATCGTTTCTTATAACTGCTTTTGGTATAACGCGAGGCTTATATCAAATACTTGGTGATAAAATAAAAGGTGAGCGTTTGTTGTGGGATTATAACAGTGAAAAATTGGATTGTGGTTTATTTAAAATACCATCATGGATTGGTGCATTAAATATACCATATCGTTTAGTTTTTTATGGATATACTATCACTTATTTAATAATTCATGCTTTTTATGGTATGGATAACATTTCAAATGGAATTTCAATATTAACCGTTGTAGGATTGCTGTCTGTTTTAGATATATTTCGACTTCAAAAAAATAATTGCTATATTGGTAGCACTGAAGGAAACAAAATAGTAAGCTACATTAAATCTGGATTAGGCTTTGGGATATTATTTGGACTTTTAGGATTAATTGCAAAAGCAGATCCAGACGACCCAACTTGGTCTTTTTTTAAATCATAAATATAAGTAAATTCATACATATAACTAAATATTATACAATGTGGCTTGTGAACATTATACTATATGGATTGTCAATATTATATAATATGTAATATATTATATAATTATATATATAATATGCCCGGTAGAATTTCTCCATTTTTAAACTTGCGGGGTGTTTTAAATATCATAGGATTAATGAGTCCTGTTATTATTACATTTTTGGTTTTTTTTAGCGGGGCGATTAGTGGATTAATGTGGGCGACTTTTTTAATTCTTACTCTCGCGATGGCTGCATTAGTAAATGAACGATTTATTACCAATCCAGATATTGAACCTGAAAAACTACTGAAAAATATGTCTTATAATTGCGGTGTGTTTAAAATACCAGGAGACAGCATTCAAAGTGTTCTTCCATTTCGCATTATTTTTCATCTTTTCACATTTACTTATATTTTATCGAACGCAGGAATGGGGGGGTCTTTAAATGGACCTTCAGTTGGGTTTATAGTAGTGCTTGGGTTATTATCGCTAGGTGATATTATTCGATTGGCCAGATCAAAATGCTATGATACAACATCATTTTTTGCGGCAGGATTGTACGGTATAGTTTTTGGTTTGATTGGATTAGCATCTATTGAAATAAATCGAACGCTTGTATTTTTTAAACCCAAACAAGGTTTGACACAGTGTTATAGTAAGGATAAATGCTGATAAATATGATAATATGATTCTAATATTAATAAATAACACAAATAATAATTATTAAGTTTACATGATAATTATTATTATTTAAAAATGTGGAACCATATCTCAAATAGTTCCTTATTTAGTTTTCTTAATAGCATATCGCGTTTCCACTGGTTAAAGTTTAAACTGTAATATGGTTTAAAAAAACATTTTCTAAAATGGATATATCCACTTAAGGGAACATATGACTTGTATTTCGCTAATATACTTTTATCAAATACTTGCTTTCCAGCACGACGAGATACTTCATTGTGGAAATTAAATAAATAGTCAATCAACTTTTCCTTTGTATTTATCATATTGTCTGTCGTATTATTCATTTTTTGAACGGCATGTAATCGACATACTTCACAAGGTAAATTACAGCAGATCTCTTTAATGATATTAAAACACCTTTTATAATTAGTATTGTAATATCCCTCATTTACTTTTTCTGCAAACCCATGGAAAAAATACCAGGTTGGAACAGACCAATCTGCTTTAGACATGTTTTATATAATCTATATAAAGATAAATAAATAGATATTTTATCATAACTATTATGGCTACATCTGCTGAATTATTTAATAAACTATTAAAGGAATCTATGGAAAACCAAACAAATGTTGTCATAGATAAACACTGTGAAAACACCGACACAACCACAAACACGGAAACCGAAATGGAATGTTGTTTAATTACAGGGGAACCTTTAGAGAAATCACATATTACACTTAGTTGTAATCATAAGTTTAATTATATGCCGCTTCATAATACAACTGTTCGTTGGAAAGAAAACGGCAAAAATAAATATTATTGTAAGCAAAATAAAATAAACATGAATACTAATATTGTTTGTCCGTATTGTAGAAGTCCTACACCGGGCGTTTTACCTTGGTATGAATCAATGAATGTCCCCAAATTAAAATACATTAATATTCCATTTAGTAGATGTTTCATGTATAATAAATGTGTGCATAATCTATCTTCTGGAAAACGAAAGGGAGAGAAATGTGGTAAACGATGCGGGGCATATGACCCCCATATCAATAACTCAACTTTTCTTTGTGGAACACATAAAAAATATCATGCCAAATACGACAATAATGGTAATTTAAAATCAACAACTACTAAATCAACCACTAATTTGTATGTTTGTCAACATTTGTTATCGAGAGGAAAAAGAAAGGGGGGGAAATGTGCTAAAAAGTCTAAAAAACACATTACAAATGACGATGGTATAAAAACATATTATTGTAGTAATCACTTTAATAAATATCAATCTAAATAAATAAAGTATAGGGGTGTGGTTGATAGTTATTTAATTTATTGAGTTGTATCCTTTATAGCGTTGTATGCTTTATATGATTGTATGTTTTATTGGATTGTGTTATTACTTTCGCATCATAGAAAGTCCAATATATAAAAACAAACCAATCATGACACCCGAAATCTTTTTCTTAATAAAATTACGGGATACATTCATCCATGCTTCTTTCTGCTCTTGCGAATTTAAATGCTTTATCATATAATCAGATTTAGGTTGAAGATAATATGTTATACTTGCGGTCATCATTAAAACAATACCACTTGCACACACACGACTAGCTGTGTTTTTAATTAAATACAAGGTTGGGAGAGATAATACAACCCCGGCAGCCAACCCATTTAAATAATGATTTAGCCGTTCTTTTCGTATTTTACTATAAATTTCTTTTTGTTCGTCGTCCATTAAATTTACCATTTTTTCTAAATCTCCATGATAAAATATAGTAATACCAAATACAGCTAAGTAAGCGACTAATATAAAGTATAGGATAAAACAGTAGCAATTGTTGAATATGTAACTAATCATTATATATTAACATAACAATTTTATTGGTGATAAATATTCTTGAATTTGATAATAATATTATTAAATTACTTAAAATATTATTTATATATACTGTATAATGTCACAAAATGATTTGATTGAAAATGTAAAAACATGGTTAACTATTGATAATGATATAAAAAAACTACAGAAGGCTATAAAGGAAAAACGAAATCTTAAAAAAGAATTAACCGATAATTTGGTAGATATTATGAACCAAAGAGATATTGATTGTATGAATACGGCACAAGGTCAATTAATAAAAACTACAAAAAAGGTGAAGGCACCATTAAGCAAAAAACATTTGATTGCTTCTATGCAGAAATATTTTAAAGATGATGGAGATAAAGTTCAAGAGTTGTGTAATTATATTTTAGATAGTAGAAATGTTAAGGTTTCTGAAAACATTAGAAGAAAAATGCAATAATGTTTAACATTAAAATAACAGTATTAATTATATGAGAATAATTATAATTTTGGGGATTGTTATATTTAATATAATTATTGGAGCCTTCACAAATTATTTTCCAGACTTAATTGATAAAGAAAGATTTTTACCTTACTTATTATGGTTTAACGCAATTGGTGTATTTGCGCTTATTATACCAAACCGTTCAACCGATTATCTTTTTAAAAACGAACTTAACATCGAGTAAATTATTGCTAGATAGAATATAATGTCAGAGATTATCAACAGTGATGGAAGTCTTTAAGTTAAAAAGTTATTAATATTATTAAATTGATTTAGATATATTCTACTATATTAAATGAAAACACAATGGAACGCCGTATTAATAAAAAAATCGAAGAACATTTTATCAACTTTAAAAATGAAATCATTGAAAGGTTGAAACATCAACATGGAGATATTCAAAGCGATAGTGATGTATATAAACTGGTTGAGTTTATTTATAACTATCCTAAAATATCAGTGGACCAAGATGATATTAAAAAGCGTAAACGAGTTAAAAATGTCGTTCCATTTTGCGACAAATGTATGGCACTTCGTGCAACTGGCGAGCAATGTAGTAGGCGTAAAAAGGATGGTTATTCGTTTTGTGGAACGCATATCAAAGGCACACCACACGGCCATGTTGAAAACCAGCCTCAGGCAAATCCATATACTAAACGAACGGTGTGGATTGAAGAAATTAACGGTATAAGTTATTACATAGACAACATCAATAATGTATATGATAGTTCAGATATTGTAAATAATGTAACCGGACCAAGAATCATTGCAAAATACGAGAAAAATGCTTTTGGTGAATATTCTATTCCATCGTTTAAACGATAATATAACTATAATATAACGATAAACAAATACACTTTTTATTATAATTTTAATTATTAAATAATAATATTTAAAATTACTTTTGCTAATTATAATATCGATGGATAAAAATACACCCAATGATATAAATAATTCATCAAAACAAATGAAGTCATGGCATCCACAGCAAGAAAAGATTTTAAAGAATTGGTCTGAAGTAGGCAGTAGTTACAGATACTTACACGATAAATCATTTAATAAATATGAAAGATGCAACATGTGTTTTAGTTTACCAGTTATTATACTTAGCACATTGACTGGAGTTGCTAACTTTGCTCAATCTAGTTTTCCTGTTGATGCGCGACCAACTGTTAGTGTTGTTGTGGGCTCGCTAAATATTATCGCAGGTTTGATAACAACTATCGCACAATTTTTAAAGGTTGCAGAGAAAATGGAAGGTCATCGTGCTGCAAGTGTTGCGTATTCCAAGTTCTCCAGAAATATTTCAGTTGAACTAAGTTTACCAGTAAAAGAGAGATTGGTAGACGGAACTGAATTTTTATCGGTCCAGAGAGGCGAGATGGATCGATTGATTGAACAAAGCCCTAATATTCCAGAAGACATTGTTAAACTGTTCGACAAAACATTTATTAAACGCGACAAGAAAGGTAATAAATTAAATGATGACAACGCTTTTTATAAACCAGAAATACTTGATATTAGACCCGTGGAAATTTATAAAAAAACAAATAAAGAACTAGAAGAAGAAGAAGAACAGAAACGGCTAGCTGATATAAAGCGTAACAAAGAACTACAAGATATCATCATTAAAGATGAAGCGAAAAGAAGAAATGAAATATACAAGGATGTGATGAATCAAATTAAAGAAGCAAAGAGTATCAATGAAACAGGTGTGTCAGCAGATACAAGTGAACCACAGTCAATTGAAGTCGAAATGCAGAATATTATGCAAGAACTTAATATGAATGAACTTAACGATATGGGATTTGATATTGAAGCAAATGCGTTCGTTAATAATAAAGAAGAAACAGTCGAGACAACAGACCTAAATAAAGAACAACCAAAAGCAGTATCTATACACGA
>CESO01060510.1_pt1 | contig 18523 bp, 12 predicted proteins | sample 356341 | NCBI WGS metagenome assembly CESO01 (sample SAMEA2621812, study PRJEB7988) | marine metagenome | biome: marine biome (ENVO:00000447); feature: deep chlorophyll maximum layer (ENVO:xxxxxxxx); material: "saline water (ENVO:00002010), including plankton (ENVO:xxxxxxxx)" | depth 35 m
TATAGCCACGTTTTTTGTCAGTTTTAAAGATAAATCTCTCATTTTTGTTTTTATTTATTGTTGTATATTAATTAATTATAAGCCTAAGTTAGGATTAGCGTCTATAGCCCATTGCGGTATGGGGAAAGTGGTTTTATCCGGACCTGATGGAGATTTCTCCCACCAAGCATCTCCAAATTTACCAAATCTTATTAAATCTTGCCTACGATGACCTTCACAAAATAGTTCTCGTCCTCTTTCCTCAAGAATATCATCTAAGTTAGCGCCAGCAATTGCACTGATATTTGCTCGCTGTCTAATCAAGTTAAACCACTGGTCACCGTCTCCCGGAGAGCCATTTCTAACAGTACATTCAGCTTTCATCAATAAGATATCTGCATACCTGAATAATGGAAAATCATTATTCAAGTTTTCAAGTGCCCCGCTTTCAATTTCATATTTTTTAACACGTGCACCCGAATTTCGTATTTCGTTTGGTGTATTTGAAGCATCCATGACCAACTTGGGAATATATGGATCAATAACAAGCTTGGTCCCAGCTGTTTCATCAAACAAGTCAGTCCCGTTAACATCTTTTTGTTGTCCAACAATAAACCAATCATTTTTCCTTAAATCATCGACTTCATAATTATCATAATGATCTTTTAAAATAGCAAAACCATTCCATGGACCTACTTTCATATTGAAAGTAGCATCGTGAAGATAATGTAAAGTCCGCATGTGAAGTCTAAAGCCTGTGTTATCAAATTCGTCAAATGCAATTGTAAAAATATTTTCAGGAACATTTACATTGTCGGCTGCAAATGCTGATGTAACATCGTTCTGTAAAACATACGTACCTAAGCTAATTACGCTATCACACATAGCTTCAGCTTCTGCATATGCAGGAGTTCCTGTATATACCTCTGCGTTTAGATAAAGCTTGGCCATTAAGCTGTACGCCATTCCTCTTGAGACAGCAAATTTATTGGTGCTTATTGGAAGTAAAGAAACGATTGGTTTTAAATCGTTAATTAAAAATTCGTAGACTTCTTTTCGTTCTGACTTAAACGGAAAGGGAGGTGCATTTACAAATGATGTGATAATTGGAATATCTCCATAATTATCCATTGCTAAATACATGAAAAATGCACGGAGCGTTTTAATTTTAGCAATATCTACTGCCACTGAAGGATCGCCTTGTTGATCTGATAAAACATCCAGCAACTTATTAGCCTCTCTTACTCCGTCAAACAAATGAGACCACATGGAGTTTACTGCATCCACATCATTGGTCCAGGCGTGCTGATGAAGAACCCTCCACTTGCCACCGTCATTCCAATCCGTACCTCGAACAGGGAAAACGACTTCGTCGCTACTTACCTCTTGGGCCCAAAACCACCAACCGTTATCATCTATTAGGTCTGCAAGTTCTTTATATACTGGCCCAATAGACTGTTTAGCTATTGGACTACTGTCATATAACGCGTCATCAAATTTGGTACATGATACCGCAAGTAATATACAAACTGAGTAAAGTATTTTTTTCATTTTTACAACTTCTAATATAATTAAAATGAGGCGTTTAAACCAATCGTTAAACTTGTTGTTCTTGGATATACGTCATATTGATCTCTTCCAAATTCAGTTCCACTAAAGTTCAACTCAGGATCTAATCCCGTGTATTTAGTCCACATCCACAAGTTATTACTGTTCACGAAAACTCTTAAATTTTGGATACTGCTTTCAGGCTTAAAAGGTATGTTATATCCAAATGATATATTGTCGAGTTTTATAAAATCCCCATCTTCTAGGTAATATGTACTGATTGTTGGATCACTTGTAATACTTACTGCTTCACCTGAAATTGCAGACTCTAATACATTCAATGTTGGAGCATCTGCAGGATTACTAAATACCATTTTTGTTACATTGAATATTTGGTGACCAAAAATTCCACGTAAACTGAAACTAGCATCAAATCCTTTGAACAACTTAAAGTAGTTGGACCAACCTATAATTAAATCTGGTTGGGCAGATCCTACAAATTTACGTTGTGCCTTTGTTACATCTCTTGTTACACCGCCAGATGCAGTTTCAAATAAGAATTTGCCATCACCAGACAAACCAACATATACTGGCAAGAAAAATGAACCAATTTCATGTTCAGGTAAAATAACCTGTGTGTAATTGTCACCTCCAACTAATCCACGACCAGAAACGTATAGTTTTTTGATACCCAATTGGTTAGTTTCAAGATTTCCAAGCGTAACCGTTTCTTGCGTATTACTAGATAAGGCGAACGTTGATTTCCAAGTGACGTTTTTATTATCTAAAACCACGGCATTTAAAGTCAATTCAAAACCATTATTTTGTATTTCACCAGCATTTTCGTATTTCTTAGGTGCAATATTTGGTGGAACAGGAACTGCCACTTCCATTACAAGCCCCTTCGTCGTTTTTTGATATATCTCAAGTGAGCCTGTGATTCTGTTTTTTAATAACCCGAAGTCTAGCCCAACATTCAATTCGTTTACTTCTTCCCATGCAAGGTTTGGATTTGAAATATTTCCTTGATTGTTGTTCCACACCACTTCTAATTCGCCCGTCTCAGCATTTTGTGCTAAACCTGTTGGACGATATAATACTCGATCTATACCATTTGGGATATCAGCGTTTCCAGTTAGTCCATACCCTACGCGTAATTTGAGATCAGAAACTAAAGAAACATTTTCCATGAATTTTTCCTTGGCTATATTCCAAGCAGATGACACTGCCCAAAATGTACCCCATTCAATATCATCTCCATACTTAGTGGACTTATCTCTTCGTAACGACGCCGTTAAATAATATTTTTTATCAAAATCATAGATGGCTCTAGAAAAAACAGAAGCCAACCCTTCTTCGATTGATCGATAAGACGACACATATCCCCATTCAATTTGAGAATAGGCTTGAAGATTATTGGATTGAACATCCTCATAAAATGGATCAATATTTCTTGCTTCTGCTCTGAACCCATCATAAGAAACACTTTGCCACGAATGACCACCTATCAAGTTCAGGTTGTGCTTTTCATTGAAAGTATTATTGTAATTCAAGACCTCAGAAGTGTACTTATAATTTTTATTATTATACGATCGAGCAGCAATACCATTGGTCGTGTTACTAAAAGCTGATGCTTGCTGAGCATAAAATGACTGATTATCATCTCTTGTGTATGCTGTATTGATTTGAGCTGTTAAGTGATCAGTAATTTTATATGATGCATCAAAATTTCCGAGTAATTTTTTTGCGTCTTGTTCATTTTGAGTTTGTTCAATAAGAGCAACTGGGTTGTTGTATTGAAAGCTCCTATCTGACTCATAATAAGTTCCGTCTGCATTATAAACAGGATCCGTTGGACTTCTTCTCATGGCTTGATAAATTACATTATCAGGACTGCTTCCTCCACCATACTGAACAAAATTACTTTTTTGAAAGGTTCCACTTAGTCTGGCTGTAAGTGTAAGTTTATCATTTAATGCTTTTTGAGAAATATTTAAACGTGCGATGTATCGGTCTCGGCTTGAACCCTTAATGACTCCCATTAAGTTGTTTGCAGAAATAGAAGCTCGATAACTTGTATTTTCATCAGCTTTACTGAAAGCTAATGTGTGTTGCTGCGAGATACCTGTTCGATAAATTTCATCCATCCAATCTGTATTTGCACCATTATCCGAGAAATTTTGTGAGTTAACATCACTTGCATATTGACGTAGTTGATCGCCTGTCAAAAAATCCAAACGATTTGCCACTTTATCAAAGGATATAAAATTATTATACTCTACTTTGATTTGATCAGAACTAGTTCTTCCAAAAGCACCACCTCTTGTTGTGATGATAATTACACCGTTCGAACCTTGAGTTCCATATAATGAGGTTGATGCAGCATCTTTAAGAATATTAAATGACTTTATGTCGTCCGGATTAAGAGTAGTAGGATCAATTCCTACAACACCGTCAACAACATACAATGGCCCTGTGCCTCCAGTGATACTTGCAGCACCACGAATATTCACGCTAAATCCACCATTAGGATCACCTCCTTGTTTCGAGACATTTACACCTGCAGCCTTTCCTTGCATACCCTGGATAGGATCGGTAATTCTTCCTTTATTTAATTCTTTAGATGTAACTTGTGTAACTGCACCTGTTTTATCCGATTTTTTCTGAGTTCCGTATGCAATAACAATTACTTCATCAAGCTTGTCTTCAGAAAACAAAAGAATTTCAAACGTCGATTTGTTATTAATATCAATAGTCTGAGAAGTATATCCCACAAAAGTTACTTTGAATTGCTTAACTTGTTGGGTCACATTTAACGTAAACTTACCCTCTGTATTTGAAATAGCGCCCCCTTTACCATTAACCGGAACTAAATAAGCACCAACTAATGGTTCTTTTGTGATATTGTCTAAAATAGTACCTGAAATATTTACTTGAGAATAACCAATAAATGTTAACAACAACACAAGTGTCATTAAACTTATTCTTCCAAGAATTGAATTTTTTCTATTCATGATTATTATTAATCATAATCTTTGTGTACTTTTTACACAAAGTATCATTTCGCAAATATATATTTAATTTTACATTAAGATAATATTTAGCTAATTTGATTGATTAAAGATTTGAATATCAATATGATACAATATCTTATTAAACTTATTATAACTTGAATTTATTCCATTTAAGCAACTATATACTTACCTAACAAATTAAAATAACCTAAAAATATGCAACTTTGTAATTATGAAATGCTCAATAATCTCATCGCTTTTTTTGATAGTTATAGGTTTAGAAACAAATGCGCAAGTCGTTTCGCCTGACCCAATATTTCCTAACTCACAAGATAATATTACTCTAACTTTTGATGCTACTTTAGGAAGCAAAGGTTTACAGGGTTTTCAAAGTTTGGTTTATGCTCATACTGGCTTAATTACTGATCAAAGTACAACAGGCTCTGATTGGAAATATGTTCAAGGAACATGGGGTACTAATAATGCTCCTTTGATGACCAAAATTTCTGACAACAAATACACCCTAAACATAGGGGATATTTATGCATTTTACGGAGCTCCAAAAACTGAAAAGATTTTACAAATTGCTATTTTATTTAGAAGTGAAAATGGTGAAATTACTGGAAGGAATGCTGATGGTTCAGATATTTTTATCAACTTATATGACGATGGTTTTTACACACAACTATCATCACCAACATCAAATACCATTTATGAATTAGGAAATAATATTGAACTTAAAGGGTTTGCCTCTTCATCAGCAACCTTAAAGTTATTTATAAATGGAACAAAGGTCAAAGAGGAAATTGGCGATAGTATTGTTTATGCTTATCAGCCACCTACAGACGGTGACTATGAAGTAGTTTTAACCGCACAAAACAGTTCAGATTTAGTTCACGATACCGTTAACTTTATTGTATTCAATGGTCCTGAAAAATCAGATTTACCGATTTCTACCAAATTAGGAATTGTCAAAGTCTCACCAACTAGCGTATTCCTTAGCTTATTTGCTCCAAATAAAAAACATGTTCATGTGATTGGCGACTTTAACCAATGGAACTTAAAAAGCGACTATTCGATGAAACTTGATTCTGATAATTCTACGTGGTGGATATATATCAATAATCTAGACCCAACTAAAAAATACGCTTTTCAATACTTGGTTGATGGAGAAATTAAAATTGCTGACCCATACAGCGAGCTAGTTGCAGACTCTTGGAATGATAAATACATTAGTGCTGATGTATACCCCGATCCATATCTTATTAAACCAGGAACTTTCACAGGTTATGCCACTATATTTAATATGGCAAAGAAAGAATATAATTGGAATGATAGCAGTTTTAAAGCTCCAGATGAATATAAATTAATCATTTATGAATTATTGGTTCGAGATTTTTTGGAGGACCACAGTTATAATAGTCTCTACGACACATTAGATTACCTTACGAATCTTGGTATTAACGCAATCGAACTTATGCCTGTCAACGAATTTGAAGGCAACGAAAGTTGGGGATACAATCCTTCTTATCACGGAGCATTGGATAAATATTACGGAACACCAAACGATTTCAAAAAATTAGTTGATGCTTGCCATGAGCGAGGAATTGCCATAATCTTAGATGTTGTTTTCAATCATGGGTTTAGTCAAAATCCGTTATGCCAACTTTATTGGGATTCCAAAAATAATAAGCCCGATAATACTAATCCCTTTGTTAATGTCAATGCTAAACATGACTTTAATGTAGGATATGATTTTAATCATGAAAGCCCAGCATTTAAGGCATACATGAAACAAAATTTGGAGTATTGGACAACCGAATACCATATTGATGGTTTCCGTTTTGATCTTTCTAAAGGATTTACTCAGAATAATACACTGGGTGATGTGAGTGCTTGGGGTAGATATGATTTATCGAGAGTAAACAACATTAAACGCATTTTTAATGAAGTTAGAGCTGTTAATCCAGATTCTTATGTAATTTTAGAACATTTTGCAGATAATTCTGAGGAAAAAGACCTAGCAAACTACGGTTGTATGTTTTGGGGGAATATTAGCCATGACGCTATGGAATCGTCTATGGGTTACAACGGAAGTTTCAATTGGGCAAATCACCAATCCCGCGGATGGAATAACCCCAAATTAATTGCCTATGCTCAGAGTCATGATGAAGAGCGAATGATGTTTAAAAATTTAGAATTTGGAAATGTTTCCGGTTCCTATTCTGTTAAAGATTTTAATACTGCTTTGGACCGTTTAGAACTGACTTGGGTCGTATTTAATAGTATTCCTGGGCCTAAATTAATTTGGCAATTTAGCGAACTCGGATACGACTACAGCATAGATTACAACGGAAGAGTAGGTAATAAGCCAATTAAATGGGAATATAATACCGCCTCAAATAGAAAAGATATTTATACTGTTTTTTTTGAAGTTAATAAACTAAAAACTAATTATCCTGCTTTTGATGGAAACGACTTTAGCTCAGATTTGTCTGGTAAGGTGAAGCGTATCCAATTAAATCACACCGATCAAAATTTCCTGATTTTAGGAAACTTTGATGTTGTAAATCAATCTGTTGTTACAAACTTTAAAAATACTGGTGTTTGGTATGAATATTTCAGTGGTGACAGTATGGATGTTCAAGATGTCGCTTTAGAACTTAATTTGTCCGCTGGAGAATATCAAATATGGACAGACAAAAAGATTAAAGTAGATCAAGAAATTGGGCGTGTTAAAAGCCCTTCTTTAATTATTGACATCTACCCAAATCCAGTCGAAGAAAACATCACCGTTTCCTCCAATGAACTTATCTTGTCGTATGAAATTATTAATTCCCAAGGTAAAATTCTTGATGAATTATCATTAAATACTCCTTCACCTGAAGTCAATGTAAATGTGAATAATTTGCCTATGGGAATTTATTTTATAAGAGTAGCTACAAGAGGCAATATAGGCCTCACAAAATTCATTAGATAGGCATCGAAGAATTTTTTTAATACAGATTATTGTTTCAGCGACTACTCTACCCTAGTCCATTCTGAGGTTCTGCCGAGCCATGTCATACCAAGCATATAGCCTCTTAGGTAGAGCACTGTGCGGTTATCCCCCTCAAAATACATATACCCATCGTATGTGTTCCCTGAAACAGGATCGTAAATTGTTCCGTCTTCCCATCTCGACTCAGATTCATTCCATGAAAAACTATTCATGATAACCATCCCTAGTCGGCTTCTACTTCTCAATTTTTTATTTGGATTTTCTGGGTCAGTCTTGGGGTTCCCATTTTCATCGTTTGGTTCCTTGAGATATTCTATCTTCCCATAGTAATTGCCATTTTTAGCTCTGTAAATACGGATATGCGATGTTTTTTCAGCATTCCAATAAGTCCCTTTTACATCATCAGACTGGGGCATCTGAGCCATTGCTCCTGTAAATGAACTGCTGATAAAAATCAATAATACAAATAGTCGTGTCATATTTATTTTCTTTCTTCAATAATACTGATTATTTAAATACTTAAAATTGCATAGGTTATTTAATTTGAATCAATGACCTGATATGTACATCAAAAAATCCATATACCTAAAAGCGTTAAACGATATGTTTACTGCACGCGCTATGGCAGAAATCTATGATTCAAATCGACAAATCACCAGCTATGTACATTCTACCTCAAAAGGTCATGAAGCTATTCAACTTGCAACGGCCTATCATCTCAAAGAAATTGATTGGGTAGCTCCCTACTATCGTGATGAATCTATCCTTCTTGGTATTGGAATGAGTCCATATCAATTGATGCTTCAGTTGCTTGCCAAAAAAGATGATCCATTTTCTGCAGGAAGAACCTACTATTCACACCCCTCATTACTGGATGAAGATAAACCCAAGATAGCTCATCAAAGTAGTGCCACTGGGATGCAAGCTATTCCTACTACAGGAATTGCACACGGATTACAATACCAAAAAAATAATCAACTGAATGCTGTTGGGACTAAAGGTTCAATTGTAGTTTGTTCTATTGGAGACGGATCAATGACAGAAGGCGAAGTTTCAGAAGCTCTTCAGATGGCTGCTCTTCACCAATTACCAATCCTTTATTTAGTGCAAGACAATGATTGGGGAATCTCTGCAAGTGGTGACGAAATGCGGGCTATGGATGCATACGAATTCGCAAAAGGGTTTAAAGGCATTCGAAGAAGAAGAACAGATGGCAGTCGTTTTACCGAAAGCTATCACGAAGTAGGGAAAGCAATTCGTTGGGTTAGGAAAAATCAAAAACCCATGCTACTTCATGCTAAAGTTCCTCTTCTCGGACATCATACCAGTGGAGTTCGAAGTGAATGGTATCGTGACGATTTAAAGGAAGCTAGAAAACAAGATCCATTAAATTTTCTTGTTCAAAAAGTACTTCAAAAAGGAATTTCACAGCAAGAAATTGATCAAATACAAGCCGATGCCGCTCAACGTGTTGGAGATGCATTTGAGCAAGCAAAAAATGCTGAAAATCCAAACCCTGAACATGTAGCAGACTTTGTGCTTGCAGAAACTCCCATAAAAGAAGAGCAGGGTGAAAGAACGCCAAAAGACGGCGAAACCATTATTATGGTAGATGCAGCACTCCACGCTGTTGATGAAATTCTCAAAGAGCACCCCGAAGCACTTTTGTATGGTCAAGATGTTGGTCATCGGTTAGGTGGCGTATTTAGAGAAGCAGCTACACTCGCTCAAAAACACGGAAAACATCGTATTTTTAACACCCCAATTCAGGAGGCATACATTATTGGAAGTACTGCAGGTATGAGTGCAGTTGGATGTAAACCTATTGTTGAGGTTCAATTTGCAGATTATATTTGGCCAGGAGTCAATCAGCTCGTTACAGAACTCTCGAAAAGTAGCTATTTGTCTGGAGGAAAATTCCCAGTTCAATCCGTTATTCGAGTTCCTACAGGAGCATATGGAGGCGGAGGGCCCTACCACAGTGGCACAAATGAGTCGAGTATCTTACCCATCAAAGGAATCAAAATTGTGTACCCAAGTAATGCAGCAGATATGAAAGGTCTGATGAAAAGTGCATTTTATGATCCAAACCCTGTAATCATGTTTGAACACAAGGGTATCTACTGGAGCAAAGTAGCTGGAACAGAGGGTGCAAAAACCATCGAACCAAGTAGTGACTACGTTATCCCGCTCGGTAAAGCTCGCGTACATCTCGAAGCAGACCAAACGATGCTTAATAACGGAGAAACTTTAACCATCATCACCTACGGAATGGGAGTTTGGTGGGCAACCAATGCAGCCAAAAATTTTGAAGGTCAAATTGAAATTATAGACTTACGAACGTTGAGCCCATGCGATGACGAAGCCATTTATGCCAGTGTGAGAAAACATAATAAGGTAATTATATTGACAGAAGAAACACTTAATAATTCATTTGCTCAAGCAATTGCTGGGAAAATTCAAGAACATTGTTTCCAAGAACTTGATGCTCCTGTGAAGTGTGTAGGATCTTTAGACTTACCGGCTGTCCCGATGAATGTCGAACTAGAAAAAGCTATGCTACCTAATGAAGAAAAGGTAGCTATCGAAATACAAAAGTTAATAGACTACTAATCCTATCGGAGGTTGTCTAACATATTGACAGCTAATTTCTCCAAATCGTACTTTTCTTGCCAACCCCAATCTACTCTTGCAATTTTATCATCTATGCTTTGAGGCCAACTATTCGCAATTTTTTGGCGGTGATCAGGATGGTAGGAGATTTCAAACTGAGGGATGTGTTTTCGTATTTCTTGTGATAATTGGTCTGGATTAAAAGATACCCCAGCAATGTTGTAACTACTCCTCACACTTAATGTATTCAACGGTGCATCCGTTATTTCTAGCGTTGCTCTAACAGCATCTTCCATATGCATCATTGGTAATGTAGTCTGTTCATTCAAAAAACAATCGAATTGCTCTGTTTTCAAAGCTTGATGGAAAATATCAACTGCATAATCTGTAGTGCCACCACCAGGTAAAGATTTCCAACCGATTAGTCCAGGGTAGCGAACCGAACGAACATCCAAGTTGTAACGATTGAAGTAATACTCACAATAGCGTTCGCCCGCAAGTTTTGTAATTCCATAAATTGTATTAGGTTCTAAAATCGTGCTTTGTGGAGTGTTTACTCGAGGAGTTGTCGGGCCAAAAACTGCTATAGAACTTGGCCAAAAAATTCGTTTTACATCATACTCTAAACAAGCATCAAAAATATTGAACGTACCATCCATATTTAGCTCCCAACCAAACTTTGGATTTTCCTCTGCAGTAGCACTTAATAACGCTGCCAAATGATAAACAATTGTTGGTTTATGTGTTTGAAAAACTTCCTTAATCCGTACTTTGTCCAATACATTCAAATCTACAAATTCGCTGTTCGAAAACACCTCACTGTTAGGCGTTCTGATATCGCTAGCCACTACTTGGCTATTGCCGTGAATGCTTTGAAGATTTTCTACCAATTCGGTACCAACTTGACCGCAAGCACCTATTACTAAAAATTTATCCATCATCAACTTTTATAGGACAAATGTACTAAATCCTAATTCACTTTAGTGCCAAGTTTTTTCTCCGGCCATTACCGCTATCTCTAAGTGATTTTCTAGCGGTGGTATCGGACAAGAAAAATTTAAGTTATAAGCACAATATGGATTATAAGCATAATTAAAATCAAGTACCATATTTTCTAAGTCTTTTTCTTCAAAATCTAAAAACCTTCCTGCACCATAGGACTGTTTTCCATTGGTCTTATCCTTGAACGGACAAAACAAATATTCGGGCTGTTCTACATTTTGATACAGTGTTAAAAATAGATTTTGATTCTGAAGTGTAAAAGATATTTTTCCATACTTTCTATATTCAGGCAATCGATCGGTATTAGTTTTCATCTGAAAAACCTCTCCGTCAATAGTTGGTTCAAATTCAGCCTGTACCCGATAGGATTCGTCGGGTGAAAAATAGTTGAGCTTTCCTTCATTAGAAATTGCGTCTTTCGGCAAGATACCGTTCGAGCCACTATAAAAGACTGCATCCATACTATCTCTGTATCGAATTACTTTTTGAGTATAGATTGATTGACCCTCCTCCAATGATTTAGATTCAAGTTTAGTCTCCCACTTCTGGGGAGAATTACATGCAGTAATTGAAATTATTAATAGAAGTACTGTCCAAATTTGCATTACTTATTAAATAATAAAAAGGATGCACCACAACTGATAAAGTTATCGGGAGCTTCCTCATTTAAACCAAAACCACCAGTCAAGTCCAATTGAAAATTATCATTGACCAAATACGTAAAACCTCCATTCACAAAATGCAACTCTTCACCGTTGTTCGATAGAAAACCATATGGCTCCAAATAACAATTCAGTTGGTCTGTGATCGCATAACCAAAAGAGAGTGTATAGCTAGTTGTTGGATTAGGAGAAAAGCCATCCCAATTAATTCCGTACTGAGCGGCCATCCCAAATCGTTCGGTAATTTGACAACTTATAGGAAACAATAGTTCCGATGCAACTTTTTGATTATCCGCCTTAAAATCCCCAGATGATAAATCAGGAATATACAAATGACCTAAAAAACCTATGCTTATTTTGTCTGTTTTGAACAAATTCGTCTTAAATCCCACAAATGAGGTTTCAAACCCACTATTAACTAAACTGAAATTAGAATCTATACCTCCTTGAATTAATCTATTTTGTGTTTCTTCATTTCGATTATTAGCCCAATTAAAACGAAGTTCAAGGTTTTCAAGTAACCCATATCTTATCAGGGTGGTGTTCAAGGTGAAATTCAGATATTCAATAGAACCTCCTAAATTGTCAATTTTATCATTTTCTATAATGACCCCCGTTTCCACTTGCAAAGCACCTTTGGGAACAGTATTTGGACTTTCGGTAAAATCTGGTCGGTCAGTTTCTATTTGAGTAAATGCTCTAAAACTGGAAAACAATAGGAAAATTAGTGTTATTTTTTTCATTTAAGTTAGTTAATATAATTTAATTCTTAATTCCTGCCAACATCAGCAGGAAAGCATATTCCATGGCTGTTTCTTTGAGTGCCTCAAAGCGCCCACTTGCACCACCATGACCTGTTTCCATATTACAATCCATAATCATAATATTATTGTCTGTTTTGTAATCCCTCAGCTTAGCAATCCATTTTGCAGGTTCCCAATACTGCACTTGACTGTCATGCAAACCTGTAGTAATTAGTAAATTGGGATAGGCTTTTCGCTCCACATTATCGTACGGCGAATAACTCTTGATGTAGTGATAATAATCTTCTTCATTAGGATTGCCCCATTCGTCATACTCGCCAGTAGTTAATGGGATTGATTCGTCGAGCATTGTCGTTAATACATCGACAAATGGAACTGCCGCAATTACCCCATGCCATAATTCTGGTCGCATATTGATAACTGCTCCCATCAATAGTCCTCCTGCACTGCCTCCCATGGCATAGAGTTTTTGATTTGAGGTATAGCCCTCTTTAATAAGGTATTCTCCACAGTCTATGAAATCGTAAAATGTATTTTTCTTATGAAGTAATTTCCCGTGATCATACCATCGTCTTCCTAAGTCTTCTCCTCCTCGAATATGGGCTATAACATAAACAAATCCTCGATCTAACAAACTAAGTCGAATAGAACTAAAATAAGGGTCCAATGAATGACCATAAGAACCATAAGCGTATAATAACAAATGAATATTTTGAGGCAATTCACCATCCTTATTCTTTTTATAAACCATACTCATAGGGACATGCTCACCGTCTCTAACCTCTGCCCAAATTCGCTTACTCCCATAACTAGACTCATCGTATCCTCCAACAATTTTTTGCTGTTTAAGCAATGTCCTTTCTCTCGTATTCATATCGTAGTCATACACCGAACTGGGTGTTGTCATACTAGTATATCCAAACCTCAAAATGGGCGAATCAAATTCTGGATTTATACTAGTCCAACAATCGTACGTCTCTGAATCAAAATCTATATAATGCTCTTCATCTGTCTTTTGATTAATAATTCGAAGGAAATTTTGACCTTTCGTACGTTCCTCTAATACTAAGTGATTTTTGAATAACTCTATTCCTTCGATTAATGTTTCTTCCCGGTGTGGAATGACCTCTTGCCAAAAATCTCGTGAAGTTTTAGTTTCGTTCGTTTTCATCAATCTAAAATTTTGTGCGTCCCAATTAGTCAAAACGTACCACTTGTCTTCAAAATGAGTAATTCCATATTCTAACCCACGAATGCGCTCTTGAAATACCATAAACTCCGCGCGTGGTGTATGAGCGTTTAAATACCTGAACTCAGATGTAATACTTGCCCCTGAAGTAATAATAATGTACTTTTTACTTTTACTTTTATACACTCCACAATTGAAGGTTTCATCCATTTCATGATGCCTTAATTGGCGTTCATGATTGAATATATTATATGAAAATATCTTTGCCGAACGAAGTGACTTTTCCTCTTTTTGAGTGTAAAAAATCGTCTCATTATCTGCAGCCCAAGTTGCACCACCAGTAGTTTGTTCAATGTTTAAATCAAGAAGATTTCCTGTTTGCAAATCTTTCACTTTTAGGGTATATATTCTTCTGCTGACGGCATCTACTCCATAAGCCAAAAATTGGTTATTAGGACTGACACTCAACCCTCCTATTGCATAATATGAGTGTCCTTTTGCTAGCTCATTTACGTCCAGTAAAATTTCTTCGTCACCCGAATTCTTAAATACTTTTCCACCTGGTCTTCGACAATGAATAGGATATTCTCCTTCTTTGATATATTTGGTATAATACCAGTAGCCATTTTTTTTGTAAGGTACAGATTCATCGTCTTTTTTTATACGCCCCACAATTTCTTCATATAGGTCGTTTTGCATTGGTTCAGTTGGTTTAAGCACTGATTTGCAGTAGGCATTTTCTTGGTTAAGATAATCCAAAACCTCTTGATCTTCACGTTGGTTTAACCAAAAATATTGGTCTATACGGGTGTCTCCATGAATGGTTAATTCCTTACGTATTTTTTTAGCTTTGGGCTGTTGCACGGGTGCAATGATAACTATAACAAAAAACTCCGAACTTAAAAAGATCTGTATTTATTAAATTAGAAAAAATATAAATAGATCTAGGCTGCAACAAACAACTTTTATCAAATCTTAATAAGACGAATTTGTTTATATGACTATTATCTCTAAAAAATAGGCTGCAATTAAAACGTTCGTTTAATTACATTTGTTTTTTCGATAATCGTGCTTCACTACATTACCTATATCAACGTTGAAAATGCTCCATGGGTCACTTTTGTGCATGGTGCTGGAGGTAGCAGTAGTATATGGTATAAGCAAATTCGCGATTTTAAATCTGACTACAACATACTCTTGATTGATCTTCGTGGGCACGGAAAATCTAAAAAACCCATCTACGAAAAGTTAAAATCGTATTCCTTCGATACTATTGGTGATGAAGTTATTGAGGTATTGGACCACTTACAAATTTTTTCTACCCATTGGGTGGGAATATCTCTAGGAACCATCATTATTCGTGAGTTGTCTGAACGTTTCCCTGAACGCTGCCAGAGTATGATTTTAGGTGGAGCTATCATGAAGATGAACCTACGTGGACAATTACTTATGCGACTAGGTGTTATACTAAAATCTGTCGTTCCATACCTAATGCTTTATCGATTATTTGCTCATATCATAATGCCCAAACGATCTCACAAAGAGAGTAGAAACCTATTTATTAACGAAGCTAAAAAACTGTATCAAAAAGAGTTTCAACGTTGGTTTACATTGGTAGCAGAAATTAATCCCTTGCTTAAATTATTTCGCATTAACGACCTACCTATCCCAACGTTGTACATTATGGGAGCCGAAGACCATATGTTTTTGCCCAGTATAAAAAAACTATCAGGTCATCACAAGCACTCTCAACTTCATATTATCCCAAGCTGTGGACACGTGGTCAACGTAGAAAGACCCCTTATTTTCAATCAAACTAGTATTCAATTTTTAAAAACCATTGGCTAATCATTCTCTTTTTTTAATTCCTAATTTCATAGGTGAATTTTCTAAAGATTACTTACCAAAACGAACGTTAGAGCACATCTACACTATCCGACATTTTATTGTAGAACGTGAACGAACAGCCCGAGCTTTTCTAAAGGCCATTGACCACCCAATAGCTCAAAACGAATTTGAGTTTGTAGAGCTTAACAAACACGATAACTATACTGGTTTTAAACCTTTTTTTGATACCCATATTCAAGATTTTTCAATAGGACTATTGTCTGAAGCTGGACTTCCTGCCATTGCAGATCCAGGAAATGAAATTGTAAAATACTCACACCAGAAAAATGTAAAAGTGATTCCCCTGTCAGGGAGTTCTTCTATTTTTTTGGCCCTCATGGCGAGTGGTTTTAATGGTCAAAATTTTCAGTTCAACGGCTACCTACCCATTGATGCCAAAGAACGAATGATCGCTCTTAAAGATATGGAACATCGGTCTAGAAAGACGACACAAATATTCATGGAAGCTCCCTATCGAAACAATCCATTTTTGGAGTTTTTAATTAAAAATTTGCAGCACTCTACCCAACTCTGTGTAGCCGTTGATTTGGAAAAAGAAGGAAAAGAAACCGTCCTATCAAAACCTATAAAAGACTGGAAACCCAACGAAATTGAACTTCACAAAAAACCTTGTATTTATCTTATTTCAGGCTAATCTGTTAGCCTTCCGTCAATAATTTCTTGCACGCATTCTGGATTCAATAACGTGGATGTATCTCCTAATTTATCCAATTCGTTTTCTGCAATTTTTCGTAATATTCTGCGCATGATTTTTCCACTTCGTGTCTTGGGTAAACCATTGGTAAACTGAATTTTATCGGGCTTTGAAATGGGTCCAATAGTACTCGAAACTAATTCGTTAATTTCTTTTTGTAGGTTAGTAATAGTTGAAACATCAAATGCTCCTCTCATCGTAACATAGGCATAGATTGCATTTCCTTTGATTGGATGAGGATAACCCACAACTGCACTCTCAGCTACTTGTGGGTGTTCATTTATTGCATTTTCAATCTCTGCTGTTCCTAGGTTGTGGCCACTAACTATTACAATATCATCCACTCTACCCGTGATTCGATAGTTTCCATTTTCATCCCGCTTGGCACCATCTCCTGTAAAATAGTTGCCTTCAAAGGCATTATAGTAAGTCTCTTTAAATCGTTGATGATCTCCATATATCGTTCGTGCCATGCTTGGCCATGGAAACTTGATGCACAATTTTCCTTCAGACTTTTTTTCGGATATTTCATTGCCCAGATCATCCATCAAACAGGGTTGAATTCCTGGCAACGGTAATGTAGCAAATGTGGGAATATCCTCTGTTATACCGGCAATGCTGGAAATCATTATACCGCCTGTTTCGGTCTGCCACCATGTATCTACAATAGGACATTCTTTTTTGCCAATGTGCTCATCATACCATTGCCAGGCCTCTAGGTTTATAGGCTCACCTACTGTTCCTAATGTTTTCAAACTACTTAGATCATACGAATTCACTAAACTTAAATCACAACTTGCCAATGCTCGTATAGCTGTTGGTGCCGTATAAAAAATATTTACCTGATGTTTTTCAACAATATTCCAAAAACGCCCCATATCTGGATAGCTCGGTACACCCTCAAACATTAATGTAGTTGCTCCAGCACTTAATGGACCATATAATATATAACTATGTCCCGTAATCCAGCCAATATCCGCGGTACACCAATACACATCTCCTTGTTGGTACTGAAAAACATTTCTGAAAGAAAAATTGGTATAAACCATATAGCCCGCACAGGTATGAACCATCCCTTTAGGTTTGCCGGTACTACCACTTGTATAGAGGATAAAGAGCATGTCTTCGGCACCCATGATTTCAGCAGGACATTCATCATGAGCTTTCTCAAACTCCTCATGCCACCAAACATCTCTCCCTTCTTGCATGGTAATATCGGTGCCTGTTCTTTTCAGAACTAATACTCGATCTATGCAATTAGAGTTTTTCAATGCCTGATCAGCAATCTCTTTCAAAGGGGTAATTTTTTGTCCTCTAAAACCACCATCAGCCGTAACGAGTATCGAACATTGAGCATCTTCAATTCGGTCTGAAAGACTCTTAGAGCTAAACCCAGCAAACACCACTGAATGTATTGCTCCAATGCGAGCACATGCCAATACAGTATATGCTAATTCTGGTGTCATTGGCATGTATATGCAAATTCTGTCTCCTTTTTTTGCACCTAATGCTTTAAGCATGTTAGCTGTTTTATTCACGTTTACAGCTAAATCACGATAACTAATATGTTGTGAATCTTCATCAGGATTATTGGGCTCAAAAATGATTGCTGTTTGATCGCCTATGGAATCCAAATGTCGATCGATGCAATTTTCTGTAATGTTCAGCTTGGCTCCTTCAAACCATTTGATTGACGGTTTTCGTAAATCAAAATCTAAAGCCTTATACCACTTTTTTTGCCATATAAACTCTTTTTCAGCAAAATCAGACCAAAATTTTTCGGGATTTTTGATGCTTTCTTGGTACAAACCATCATATTGCATTTTGCTTTGAGCTATAAATCGTGACATGAAGCGAATTTATGGATTTAATTAATAGCATTCCAACCATTGAACCAAATGGTGAACCAAGTGTTTTACAAATAATACAAATAATCATGCTCAACTTTGAACTCGTAAACCCCGTAAAAATCCTCTTCGGAAAAGGTGAAATTGCTAAGATAAAAAAACAGATACCAAATCAAGCCAAAGTATTGTTAATCTATGGCAAGGGAAGTATCAAAAAAAATGGAATTTATGACCAAGTTGTCTCCGCTTTATCAGACCACGCTATTGTGGAATTTGGAGGAATCCCTGCTAATCCAGAATAT
>CESO01118509.1_pt1 | contig 18505 bp, 19 predicted proteins | sample 356341 | NCBI WGS metagenome assembly CESO01 (sample SAMEA2621812, study PRJEB7988) | marine metagenome | biome: marine biome (ENVO:00000447); feature: deep chlorophyll maximum layer (ENVO:xxxxxxxx); material: "saline water (ENVO:00002010), including plankton (ENVO:xxxxxxxx)" | depth 35 m
AAAAACCCGCCACAGTGGGCGAATGGTATGCCACTGAAATGGCTGGAAAATCCTTTAAATTAGGGGATCAAGAAAACATTGATTTGATAAAACAAGCAGGTAAATATTACAATGCTATGGACGCCAAGAATCTTGCGGCCATGTTTTCAGAGACTGCCAAAATATATGCCCATACTGGAGAGATGCTGGAAGTAAGCGAAGGGCTTTATAACGAATACTTTGCAAGTCTAGATTCCTTGTTTTGGGACCCTAAAGGCATCTCCACACAAACCCTTGAAGACGACTCCATTGCAGTGGTATCCATCCCCTCAGATGACAGCCGCTATTTTAAAGATGGAACCGTTGAAGAGGCTTTATTGTTTGAACGTTTTTGGATTGTTGATGGCAAAATTCAAACCATTGTTCAATACAAAAGAGAAGTTGGAAAAAACTACGAAGAATTTAAGTTTTAAACCAGCCACTCAACCTTTAAAGCCATATCCATTCTTTCTTTTACAGCAAGTGTCGTGTGGTCAAATTTCCCCATATACATAAACCCTAAACAGCGCTCGTCTGCATTCAAATCAAAAAATGAATGCATCTGTGCTGTGTATTGGGGGCTGCTCCAATAACAGCCAATCTTTTGATCGACGCAACTGAGCCAAATGTTTTGAACTGCCATAGCCACAGCGGCAACCTCTTCCCATTCGGGGATTGAAACCGCAGTGCTTCGCTTCATAAAAATACCTAAAATACAATTGCTTAATCGACATTTTTCGAGTGTCTTTTTTTGCTTGAAATCGGCTCTTGTGTCATCTGAATTTTGTGCTTCTATGGCTTGAGCCATGGCTTGTCCTAGACGGGCTTTTGCTTTATTTTTATAAATCTTAAAGAACCAAGGTTGTGTCATTTTATGTGTAGGCGCCATATTGGCATTTTCAAGCAATTGGTCTAAGGTCGCTTTGTCTATTTCTCCCTTTTTAAATTGGCTTGGATAAACCGTGCGCCTAGACGCGATGAGCTTGTTGATATCCATAATTGTTTTAATATAGATGTAAAATTAATGTATAGGACTCACATAAATAATTAAATTTAAAAAAATATCCTGTCCCATAAATAGTTTGACTGACAATGTATTGGCGTGTCAAAAGAAAACCTAAAGTCTTAAATAAAGTGCATTGAATAAAATAATTGTACTTTTAAGAATTGTTTAATAAAAAAACCTTTTTTGTGAAAAATTTGAGCCTACTCCTTTTATCACTATGTTTGATTTATTGTAAGTCAACAGAAAAAACAACCGCATCTAAAATTGAAATTTACGACGATACTTTAAATTCCATTGTGAATATTGAAGCACAAATTGAAGTTTTAGCAGATTCGATTTCACTGCCGGAAGGGCCAGTTTGGGATGAAAAAAACAACTGTTTATTGTTCGTAGACATCCTTGAAAACAAAGTTTTGAAGTGGGATGAAAAAATGGGTGTTTCAGACTATATTACACCGGCTGGGAACACAGGCTATGCCCCCAATTTAAAGGGTGGCATATTGGGGGCCAATGGGCTTGCTATAAATTCTGAAGGCACTCTTATACTGTGCCAACACGGGGACAGAAGGTTAGCAGCAGTTGAAAAAATTGAAGGCGTGACCGCCACTTTTGAAACATTAATTGATCACTACCAGGGCCTGCGTTTTAACAGCCCCAACGATTTAACCCTCGCCGATGATGGAACGGTCTTTTTTACGGACCCACCTTTTGGTTTTTTAGATCTAGAAAGTTTCAAGTTTGTAGATACTGAAGTAAAAGGCTTGGACTTCAACGGTGTATATAAATTCAACCCAAAGAATAAAGAAGTATCGTTGGTAACCAATGCCATTGATTTGCCAAATGGCACTGCATTATCACCAGATCAAAAAACACTTTATGTCAATAAAATGGGCATGCTTGATAAGCAGCCTAAAATCATAAAAATTGATCTCGAAACGCAAAATCTAGAAACCCTTTTTGATGGGGTAGAATTGGCCAAAACATACGACGGAAACTTTGATGGAATGAAAGTCCACAGCTCTGGGCTTATTTTCACATCAGGTCCGGGCGGGCTTTTAATTGTTTCGCCTCAAGGTAAATTGATGGGGAAAATCGATTTTGGACACATTACCAATTGTGCTTTTGATGCCGATGAAAATTACCTCTACGCAACCGGCTTTGTTTCTAATCCAAAAGTATTCCGAATCAAATTAAAATAAACACTTGATGGCTAAAAACCGTTTTTGTTCAAACATTAAAGCGAAAAAAAAACTCCTTAAGTCATTCACGCTACTAATAATTGCGTTACTTTTTACGGTCTTTTGCTGCACGACCGATGAAGGCGCTACGCTTTGTGTTGTTGAACATAATTTGGAAACAAACGCGGCTGAAAACGTGACCGCTAGTTCGGCCCGCTTATCAGGTAGTATTGGCATCGTTTCTGAGAATTGCGAGATCCCGCTTGGTGCGCAACGGGGCTTTGTTTATGCCACTAGCAGTATGCCCAATATAGATGATAATTTAATTTCGGTTAATGCGGGAGATATAAGCGCTTCCCTGAACGGCCTTAATCCTGAAACAACCTATTATGTAAGAACCTTTATTGCAAACTCTATAGGGAAATACTATGGGAATGAGATTAATTTTACAACCACTGCAACAGGAACAAACTAATCACGACTCAAATACACAAGAGGCAAAACCGTAAAATCGTAAAAATCACAGCTTTTGGTTTTAAAGACAACACTATCTAACAAACAAATCAACCGGCTGGCCATACCGGCCATTATTGCGGGTGTCTCCGAACCAATTTTATCACTAACAGATGCTGCCATTGTTGGACATATGCCTTTAAATGCGACTGTTTCTCTAGCAGCGGTCGGCATTGTTACCTCATTTTTATCCATGCTCATTTGGGTCTTAGGACAGTCTCGTTCAGCCATCTCTTCAATTATTTCCCAATATCTTGGGGCTGATAAACTCAAAGAGGTAAAAAGCCTTCCAGCGCAAGCCATTGCCATCATTCTGATATTAAGCGTTTTGATTTGCGCAGCTACCATTCCTTTTAGTGAGGCGATTTTTAAATTTTATAACGCTTCGGGGTTGCTGTTGGATTACAGTGTTGACTATTATAAAATTCGGATCATTGGTTTCCCATTCACCCTCTATACCTTTGCTGTTTTTGGGGTGTTCCGAGGGCTACAAAACACTTACCACCCCATGGTGATTGCCATCATTGGGACCGCTATAAATATTGTTTTAGACCTTGTATTGGTCTATGGAATTACGAATGTTATAGAGCCTATGAGCCTTAAAGGTGCCGCCTTGGCAAGCGTTTTGTCTCAAGCCCTGATGGCGATCATGGCTACCGCACTGGTTTTAAAAAACACACCCATTACATTAAAAATTAAAGGCCCCATAAATAAAGAGCTTCCAAAATTTTTAATGATGATTGGCAACCTAATTCTACGAACGCTGGCTCTCAACCTCGCCCTTTACTTTGCTACAAGTTTTGCAACGGGCTACGGCACCAACTACATTGCCGCCTATACCATAGTTATCAATTTGTGGTTTTTTGCAGCTTTTGCTGTAGATGGCTATGCCAGTGCTGGAAATATTTTATCTGGTAAACTTTTCGGGGCTAAACAATTTGAAACCTTGATTGAATTAAGCCAACGGCTAACCAAAAAAGCCGTTCTTGTGGGGCTCATAATGGCTGGATTGGGAGGACTTTTTTACAAATCTGTAGGTGTAATTTTTACATCAGACCCAAAAGTTTTAGAGGATTTTTACGAGGTGTTTTGGATTGTTTTAGCCATGCAGCCCCTCTGTGCAATTACTTTTGTATTTGATGGCATCTTTAAAGGGCTTGGAAAAATGAAAGCCTTGAGAAACGTATTGTTTACTGCCACTTTTTTGGTATTCATCCCTGCCCTACTTTTAGGTCATTATTTAGAGCTCAAGTTGCACGGGATATTTTGGGCGTTTACATTGTGGATCGTTGCCAGAGGGGTGCCATTGGTGATGAAATTTAGAAAACAATTTTTACCGCAAGCCCGAAAACACTAACTTTGTTTGGATTTTGTTAAAAACAGAGTATTATAAATGTCCAAAATAAGAATTACTAAACAGTTTTCCTTTGAGACCGGCCACGCGCTTTATGGTCATGATGGGAAATGTAAAAACATTCACGGCCATAGTTACCGTTTAAATGTAACATTGTTTGGAACCCCCATAACGGACGATAGCAGTCCAAAATTTGGGATGATTATGGATTTTTCTGATTTGAAAAAAATAGTCAAAGAAGCCGTTGTAACGCCCTTTGATCACGCCACGATCTTTAACAAAAACACACCACACTCAAAACTGGCTGAAGACTTGAAATCTAGTGGCCATAAGGTCGTTCTTGTCAACTACCAGCCTACCAGTGAAATGCTGGTCATTGATTTTGCTGAAAAAATTAATAAACGCTTACCTGCTAATATCCATTTACACGCCCTTAAACTTCGAGAAACTGCCAGCTGCTATGCAGAGTGGTATGCGAGTGATAATGAATAAAGTGTATGAAAACCATTCAAATATCTAAGGGGAAAAAGATTTATTTCACATCAGACCATCACTTTGGGGCGCCCACAAAAGCGGCCTCTAAACCCCGTGAAGAAAAGTTTGTAGTGTGGTTGGATGACATAAAAAAAGATGCCGAAGTATTGTTTATTCTTGGAGATCTCTTTGATTTTTGGTTTGAATACAAACATGTCATCCCAAAAGGGTTCACCAGAGTGTTAGGAAAATTGGCGGAGCTGAGTGACCAAGGGATTAAGATTCACTTTTTTGTAGGCAATCACGATATGTGGATGCGGAGCTACTTTGAAGAAGAATTTAACATTGAAGTATACCACAAGCCCCAACAGTTTAAATTAAACAACAAAACTTTTTTTATAGGCCATGGCGATGGCTTGGGGCCATATGACAAAGGTTACAAGCGCTTAAAAAAAGTGTTTACAAATTCATTCTTTAACTGGCTTTACCGCTGGCTTCACCCGGACTTGGGGGTGCGGTTTGCCCAACACATGTCTTTAAAAAATAAACTCATTTCTGGAGATGACGACCTTAAATTTATGGGGAATGAAAAGGAGTGGTTGACCCAATATGCGCGCAGAAAATTAAAAGACAAACACTTTGATTATTTTGTGTTTGGCCACCGGCACCTACCTTTAGAAGTTGTGCTTAAACCTGAGTCAACTTATATCAATTTAGGAGATTGGATCTCGCACTATACTTATGGTGTTTTTGACGGTGAAGCGTTTTCATTAAAGAAATTAGATTCTTGAAAATGCTGCCCTTTAGATTTATTTTTGAAAAGCATAGGTATTTATTGAAACAAAATAAATATCTTGAACTAATTAACCAATTTTACTTAAATGGAGTTTTTTGAAATCCCTTTTTTTGACGACGACTTTTATAAAATGTGCATTCGATTTTTAATCAATTTTACAGCACTAACGGCTCTAATAAGAGGCTGCTATTATTCCTTTTCAAAAAAGGCCGATTATGTATTTACATTTTACCTGGTTGGTACTGTGGTTTTTTTCTTGTGCTTTACCTTAAAAAAATACGAAATTGACTTAGGGCTTGCCTTGGGTTTGTTTGCCATTTTTGGAATTCTGCGTTACCGAACAGATCCACTCAAGGTAAAGGAAATGACATACCTTTTTATTGTGATTGGGCTGTCAGTGATCAATGCGTTGTCTAATAAAAAAATGAGTTATATAGAAATCCTTACAGCAAATTCTGTGGTGATTTTAATGGCTTATTATCTAGACCGCTACTGGAGTCGTCAAAGAACCGCTTCCAAAGATATTCTATACCAATCGCTAGACTACATAAAACCAGACCAACACGAGCTATTAAAAAAAGATCTTGAGGACAAGTTGGGCTTTGAAATTTTAAAAGTTGAAATCGGACAAATCGACTTTGAGAAACAAACTGTCAAAGTGAAAATTCGCTACAAAAAACAATTATGAAAAGATCTATTACGGGCTTGTATAGTCTCCCCCTTATTGCTTTAATTCTCTTTACAACAACGTCATTTTATGGACAAGACAATGAAGACCTTGAAGGATGGAGCGCCATTGAATTGAACTTGAAAGCAACTGATAAACTCTTCTTTTCTGTTTCCGAGCACCTCCGATACAGAAATGATATTAGTTCACTTAAAAACTACTTTACACAAATTAAAGTGAATTATGAGCTTTTTAATAATTTCGAACTCGGCGGTGGGGTGCGCTATATAACTGACAACGATGATGTAGGTAATAAGCAAGGCCATGAATATATGTTTAGATATCAATTTGATGCTGTTTTCAAACAAAAAATTGATAGGGTAATGGTTTCATTTCGATTGAGATATCAAAACAAAAACCAGCTTGGTCTTTCCGAAAGTGAAGGGGATATTCCAACAGAATACACCCGTTACCGAATGGGGCTGAGCTACAAAGTAAAACCCCTTAAATTGAATGTAAAACTCTTCGGAGAGGTCTTTAATGAACCTCGAAGCCCAGAAAAAAATAAAGGGTTTAACAGACACCGCTATACTTTAAAACTAAGTCGAAAATTTAAAAACTTTGGAACCTTGGGCATTTTCTACGCACTTCAAGATGACTATTCCACGCCCATTAAAAAAAGTAAATCTATAGTTGGCTTAAAATATAGCTATAACATTAACTTGACTAAATAACTCCCCTATTATTACTAATTTTCGTGTGCTTCCAAGTCCTTTTCTAAATCTAAATTTCTAAAGCTTGGTGAGACTAAGCCCGTGGTAAGTGCTGTAATCAGCGTCATCGTCCCGCCAAACACAACGGCCGTCACAGTCCCCATTAATTTGGCTGTTAATCCGCTCTCAAAAGCGCCCAACTCATTTGAAGATCCTACAAACATAGAATTGACAGAGGAGACTCGGCCCCGCATATGATCCGGTGTTTTAAGCTGTAAAATCGTTTGTCGAATGACCATGGAAACCCCATCAGTGATGCCGCTAAAGAAAAGCGCAATAACTGAGATCCAAAAGACCGATGAAAGCCCAAATACAATAATCGAAATCCCAAAACCAAACACGGCTACAAGCAATTTCATCCCAGCTCTACGGCTGATTGGAATATATGCTGTGGTTAACATCGTAAGAAAAGCCCCAACAGCCGGCGCGGCTCTTAAAACACCAAAACCCTCTGGTCCTACTTTTAAGATATCCTGTGCAAAAACTGGTAGAAGGGCGACAGCTCCCCCGAAAAGCACCGCAATCATGTCTAAGCTAAGGGCGCCTAAAATGGCTTTTGTTTTAAACACAAAACGCACACCCTCTTTTAAACTTTGAATGATAGGTTCACCAATTTTTGGGTTTAAAACTGGTTTTTTGGAAATCAGCAATCCCAATAAAAATGAGATAACAACCAATACAAAAACGATGCACAGCGACCAGTGTACACCCAGCCAATTAATGGTTAACCCTGCGACAGCGGGGCCTAAAACTGAAGCGATTTGCCATGTTGAACTGTTCCAGGTGGCGGCATTTGGATATACCTTTTTAGGGACAATAAGCGATACTAAAGAAAAAATGGTGGGCCCAAAAAAGGCACGTAACAACCCCCCAAAAAAAACAAACCCATAGATTGAATAGAGAATTGATTTTTGACCCCACCTGGCCATAATGGAAGCCTCTGAAAGAAAAAATAGGCCCAGACTAATCAATGAAAATAAACCAATACAGCACAAAAATAAATTGCGTTTTTCTCGCTGATCCACAATGTGTCCGGCAAATAAAGCCATGCTCAAGGCTGGAATTATTTCCATAAGTCCAATAATGCCTAAAGACAAAGGGTCTTTAGTTAAAGTATATACTTGCCATTCAATAACAATAAATTGCATTGACCATGCAAACACCAATACAAAACGAAGCAATAGAAAAATATTAAATTCTCTAAATCTAAGTGCCGCATAAGGGTCTTTATTTGCCATAATTTAGGGTTTGATATCTTTTAGTTTTAATTGCAAACTGACCTGGCCATTCCATTCATTTTCTTCAATGGCATAAGCAATATCAAAAGGGGTTTTGTTCTGCACTAATCCTAATTTGCTGCCCAAGCCAAAACCAATGCTATTGAGCGGTATTGTATTGTTTTTGTAAACGCTAATTTTAAGATGTTTATCGTCCTGTCCAACACATTTTCCATAACCAGAGTCATGTACTGCACTTGTGCTAAAAACAGGAGCCATGTTTTGAGGACCAAAGGGAGCAAATTGCCTTAATATTCTATAAAATTTGGGAGTAATCGCACTTAAATCTAATTCAAAATCAATATGGATTTCTGGCGTTTTAAGGTGCGGTGGTAAGCTAGATGCAACCTCAACATCAAAGGCAGCCTTAAAGGCAGCATAATTATCGGGTTTTAAACTCAAGCCTGCAGCGTATTTGTGCCCACCAAACTGTTCAATATGGCGGCTACAATTTTGAAGGGCTGTATACACATCAAACCCACGAACAGAGCGCGCCGAAGCTGTTAAAAAATCCCCGCTTTTTGTAAATACCAAGGTGGGACGGTAGTAGGTTTCAATCAGTCTAGAGGCAACAATTCCTATGACGCCCTTGTTCCATTCAGGGCTGTAAACAACCGTCGTTGCTTTGTCTTGCTCCTGGTTTTGATCAATTTGTAAAAGGGCTGCTTTGGTGATTTCTTTATCCAATGTGCGCCGTGTTGTATTAAATGTCTCAATGGCTTCAGAAGCCGCTTGGGCTTTTGTTACATCTGCTTCCTTCAATAAAGACACGGCATAATTCCCGTGTTTCATGCGTCCTGCGGCATTGATCCGTGGTGCAATAACAAAAACAACATCCGTCAAGGTTAAAGTCTCTTTTTTTATATGGTGAATCAGGGCTTGAAATCCAACACGTGGTTTTGAGTTTAATACTTCTAATCCATAATAAGCTAAAATTCGATTTTCTCCAACAACAGGCACAATGTCGGCACCAATGGCCGTGGCAACTAAGTCTAAGTAAGGGGTTAAGTCGTCAATAGACTCGCTAAATTGTTGCCCCAAAGCTTGTATCAATTTAAAACCAACACCACAGCCGCACAATTCTTTAAAAGGATAGCTACAATCCGAGCGTTTGGGGTCTAAAACGGCAACAGCTTGTGGCAAGGAATCGCCTGGGCGGTGGTGGTCACAAATGATAAAGTCAATGCCTTTTTCTTTGGCATATGCAACCTTTTTAAGGGCTTTTACCCCACAATCCAAAGCAATGATAAGACTGAAATCATTGTCTGCGGCATAATCGATTCCGGCATATGAGACGCCATAACCTTCCGTAAACCGATCTGGAATATAGGTGGCAATCGCTTCGGTCTTCGTTTCGAGATAAGTTGCCATCAGCGCGACAGATGTTGTGCCATCTACATCGTAATCACCATAGACCATAATATGTTCATTTGTGGACAAAGCCGTCTGAATGCGCTGCACCGCTATGTCCATGTCCTTCATTAAATAAGGGTCGTGCAGGTCTTTCAGTTGTGGTCTAAAAAAAGCCTTGGCCTGCGCAAAGCTTTCAATGCCACGCTGCACTAAAAGACGGGCAATGGTTTCGTCAACCCCTAGCGCAGTTGCCAAGTGCTGGACGCTATTTTCATTGGGAATGGGCTTGAGTGTCCAGCGCATTATTAATTAGATTGAAAGTGAGTGTAGGTGTTGACGCTTGCAAATTTTCGGAACATTCCCATGACGCCGCAATATTTGTCTACGGATAATTGCACAGCGCGTTCACATTTTTTTGGATCAATATTGGCTCCAGAAAAATAATAATTGACCGCTACGGTATGGTAATATTTTGGGTGAACATCTGTCAATTCTCCTTCCACAACAATTTTTAAATCATAGTCTGTAATTTTCATTTTTTTGAGAATATCAACAATGTCAATCCCGGAACATCCTGCTAAGGACGATAACATCATCGCTTTAGGAGACAAGCCTTGTTGTTGGTCGACTCCTTCCGAAGTTGTATCCATTAGTACGCTGTTTCCGCTTGGATTGTCAGACTCGAAGCGCATGCCGCCTTTCCAATGGGTTGTAGTTTTGTGGGCCATAATAAAATATTTTTGTTTCTTGTTAACTCAAAAATACTACTAAAAATTTAAAAATGGCATTAGTCAATCCCTTAAACCCAGACCATGATTTAGAAACCAAATTACTTGCTGATTTTTTCAATGAAACTCTCGGGTTTTGTCCTAATTCAGTGCTTACAATGCAACACCGCCCAGCCATCAGTAAGGCATTTATCAATATGAATAAAGCGGTGATGGCGAATGAGGGACGAGTCACATCTGCCTTAAAACGAATGATTGCTTGGGTCAGCAGCAATGCTACTGGCTGCCGCTATTGCCAAGCCCATGCCATTCGCGCAGCAGAACGTTATGGTGCCGAGCAGGAAAAACTCAATCACATTTGGGACTACAGAACGCATCCTGCTTTTGATGAGTCTGAACGCGTCGCACTAGATTTTAGCTTGGCAGCATCCGTTATCCCCAATGCTGTCGATGATGCCCTTAAAAAGCGGCTATATACACATTGGAATGAAGGAGAAATTGTAGAAATGCTCGGGGTTGTATCGCTTTTTGGATACCTCAACAGATGGAATGATTCTATGGGTACAAACATTGAAAAAGGAGCGATAGAGAGCGGAAATTTATACCTTGGGAAATACGGATGGAACCAAGGAAAACACAATCAACCTTAAGTTTCTGAAGCGCCTGAAATTACAAGCACAATCTCACCTTTGGCAGGATGATTGGTGAAGTGTTCTAAAATAGATTGGACCGTACCACGACGGGTTTCTTCAAACACTTTGCTGATTTCTCGTGAAATGGAGATGAGACGTGCCGCACCAAAATACAAAGCAATGTCTTCCAAAGTTTTATTGAGTTTATGAGGGCTTACATAAAGTACGATTGTACGATGTTCTTGCGATAATAATTTAAGCCGAGTTTGTCGGCCTTTTTTTAGTGGTAAAAACCCTTCAAAAACAAAGCGATCGTTTGGCAAACCGGAGTTTACAAGCGCAGGCACAAAAGCGGTTGCACCGGGCAAGCATTCTACAGGAATTTCTGCTGCCACACATGCTCTTGTTAGTAAAAACCCAGGATCAGAAATCGCGGGGGTTCCTGCGTCGCTAATAAGCGCAATGGTAGCGCCGCTTTTCATACGGTCAATAAGGCGGTCTAAAATTTTGTGTTCATTGTGCATATGATAAGACTGCATGGGTGTTGCAATGTCAAAATGCTTGAGTAACTTGCCGGAAGTACGGGTATCCTCAGCTAAAATTAAATCTACCGATTTTAGTGTAGCAATAGCCCGAAGGGTAATATCTTCTAAATTACCTATAGGCGTTGGAACAATATATAATTTCATTGAAGGTTTATAAAAGTTCAAAGTTACAATGTTTTTTAGATATAAATTGAATTAAAAAAATTAGTTAGAAATGAACTCAAAATTCTATATTTGTAAAATTATGAGCAAGTCTATTTTTTTAATACCAGTTTTTGTTTTTGTGCAGCATGCGTATGCTCAAGGGATTCAGTTCGCTGACGGGACTAGTACAAAAATGGATAATACCTTTTTGACCCTAAGTAGTTCTGAGGATCCCACTATTGAAGGCTCAAGGTATTTGAATGACACTTTTTCAAGAGCTAGAATTTCTTTAATGCCAAGCCAAATTTATGCAGTGCGATATAATGTTTTTGGTGATGAAATGGAATTTCGTGGAACTGATAATAAAATTTTAGCGCTAAATAAAAACAAAATTTCTGCGGAAGTGACTTTTTTAGACACAAATATAACTTATTCATTATTTGAATACAAAGAAGACGATGACCTTGTAAGCAGAGGCTATTTTACACGATTAAACCCAACTGGAGCAAACATAATACTCAAAAAAAATGTGGTTGTATTTCTTAAAGAAAAAGAATCAAAGACAGGATATGATCCCTATAGGCCTCCTATGTATAAAAAAGTCAAAGATCGTATCTATATTAAACTGGAAAATGAAATGCCTGTTTTATTAACCCAAAACAAAAGGAAATTATCTAAATTATTCCGTGGGAGAGAAAAAGAAATTATTAATTTTTTAAATAAGGAAAGAATCAATCTAAGTAAAGACAAAGACTTAATTAAATTTTCCAACTACCTAAACAATCTTTAATTATCTCCAACCTACTACACCCTAATAAACAAAAAGACCCTCGGTTCAATGGACTGTTAATTTAAATGCCCAAGTTACACAACCCTAAACTTTAAAGAATTGTGTATTAGCTATCTGTCTTACAGAAATTATAATTCCTCGAAAAAACACTCCTAATTTTTATTTGAAGGAAACGCGATAAAGTCTTTCAAATAAAAAGGTTCAAAATAAGCAAGATCTTCAAAATTTCTTGCTTTGTATTTTTGATAAGACAACGCGCACATTTGCTTTGCTGATGGAAGCTGAACATCAAAATGTGCCTCGGGATGATTAATCAAATCCTGAGTTTTAGCGGCGCCATTACCAACAAAAAAAACGGCATGTTTTTCTAATAAATCAGCATAGGACCCGGAGTCTAATATTTTCGCTGTGGTGGGGCCAATACATTGGTGATTGGTATCAAATACTGCCGAATAGACCTCCATGCGGCGGGCATCTAAAGTGGCTACAATAGAGCCCTCTTCTATCTGTATTTTGTGGGCAAGCACTTCTAATGTAGGGAGCGATATAAGCGGAATGTCTAGACCAAAACAAAGTCCTTTTGCAGCGGAGACACCAATGCGCAAACCAGTATAAGAACCCGGACCTTTACTCACGGCAATCGCATCGATTTGACTGAACTCAGTTTGGGTTTCCTTTAATACCGCATCAATGTAAAGATGAAGTCGCTCGGCGTGTGAGTATTTGGCGCTGTTATCTTCTTTCAAGATAAGCAATTCTCCATTAAGTGAAAGCGCAACAGAACAGTTGGTCGTAGAGGTTTCAAGATTTAAAATACAAGCCATTTACAAATTTAAGGGTTTTCCAAGATAAAAGTCTAAGACTTTGGTCTTGAAAATAAAATCGTATTTGGAACGGACTAAGGTTGATTGTGCATTCACTAGTTGGGTTCTGTTTTGTTCTAAATCTAATGTGTTAAGCGCACCGATGTTAAAGCGCTGTTGCGCATTATCAAAGGACAGCTGACGAGCGGCAACTGATTTTTGGGAAGACACATAGGTCTTTAAGGCGGCTTTGGCATCTGTAAAAGCGCGTTGTATATTGCTCTCTAAGTCGACTTTGGCCTGTTCTAATGCTAGGTTTCGATTGTCTACCTGAATATTTGCTTTAGCTAACGATGTTTTGTTTTGAAATCTAGAGAAAATAGGAATGTTTAAACTCAGGGTAAAACTATGGCCTCGGTTGTCGTTAATTTGCTGAAAAAAAGAATTGTCACTGCTGAGATTGGAAAAGTTAGCCCCTGTATTCAGACCATAACTAATGCTGAGATTGGGGTAAAATCCACTTCTTGAAATTTCTTTACCCAATTCAGCCGCTTCAATATTTTTCTCAGCAACTTTAATTTCACTTCTATTTTTTAGAGCTTGTGTCAATATGGAATTGACGTCATTGTACAAAAACAACTCTGAGGGTGTATCTAGTGTTATTTGTTCAACCGCAAATCCTTCAAAAGGGACTTGTAAAACCTGAGATAATGCCAAAAGAGCCAAATTATAGTTGTTTTCGGCAACTGTCAAGCGTTGTTGATCACTGGCCAAAGTCGCTTCTGCATCAAACACATTGGCGCGAGGTTGGGTGCCAGCAGCTACCAATTCTTTTACGCGTTCGAGCTGCTCAATTGAAAACTTATATTGAATGTCTGCAATGCTTAAATTTTCTTTATTCAACATCACGTTCAAGTAAGTGTTGACCACATTAAGTACCACATTGTCTTTGATACGTTGAAATTCTTCCTCATTGGCCTCCTTGTTGACAAGGGACTGTTTATAGATGTTGGTATTGCGAAACCCATTAAAAACCGTCTGGGAAACATTCAAGCCAATATTTGATGAATGGAAGGTCCGGTCTAAAAACTGGCCATCAAAAACCTCTACATTTCCTAAGTTAAGTCGTTGAGAGGCGCCAACACCAAGCGAGGGTAAAAAATTACCTTTTGCGGCAATAATGTCTTGGTCATTAGAAAGTAAGGCGTTTTTTGACTGCTGAACACTAATGTTATTTTCAAGCGCATAATTGACACATACTTCAAGGTTCCATTGTTCTTGTGCGCTGACGCTGAAGATGCTTATAAAACACAGCAAAAATATAAGGCTTTTTGTTGGATAATTTGGGGTTGTATTACGCATCGTTGTCGTCATTTTCTTCGTCTTCATTATTTTCTTCAGAAGCTTTGTTCCAAATTTTGATTTTATCTGAAAGCTTTAGGCCTTCTGTAATTTCAACATTGATCCCATCTGAAATTCCAATTTCAACATATTTTATCACAAAATCGCCATTGTCGTTTAAAATTTCCACAAAAGGTTTTTCAGTAATTCTATTGAATTGCAGCAGGGCTTCTTTGACCACCATTACGCTCTTCTTGCTGGCAACTTCTATTTCAGCATTTGCACTATAACCCGCACGAATTTTATTGCTAGATTCAACGGCAACATCGGCTTTAATCACAAATTGAACGGCGCCATTTTCTTCAACACCTTTGGGCGCTACAAAAGTTAGTTTGGCAGGAAATTCTTTTTCATTAATGGCGCCAAGAATAACTTTAATAGTTTTTCCTTCTTCCAACTTACCAACTTCAGATTCGTCCACTTTTCCCTCAAAAATCATTTGACGCATATCGGCAATGGTCGCAATGGTCGTCCCTGCGTTAAAGTTATTGCTTTGAATCACTTGATCTCCTTCTCTAACAGGAATTTGTAAAATGGTTCCTGAAATTTGAGCAACAATATTGGTGTTGGCAGAACCACCTCCAGAAATGGAGCCGCGTTTGATAATTTGATAATCGTTTTGAGCCTGTATATAACTTTCTTGAGCTTGATTCAAGCTGAGTTCGTTGTTTTCAAAATCTTGACGCGATATGACCCCTTTTTCATAGAGTGTTTTGTTGCGTTCAAACAATGTTTTGGCATTATCATATGTGAATTTTGAGGTTTTGATACGGCTTTGGGCGCTTACCAAAGCCTGTTCGTTTGGAACCACTCGGATTTTGGCAATTAGATCTCCTTTTTGAACTAAATCCCCTTCTTCAACTAATATTTTGTCGACAATTCCTGAAATTTGAGGTTTGAGCTCAATTTCTTCCTCCGGATTTAACTTCCCAGTGGCTACAATTTTTGTATCCAAGGAAGTGTAAAAGGCTTGGGTTGTTTTATAATCGATAACGTCTTTTTTGTTTGAATCTTTAAAGTATTTCAATACAAATACCAAAAGGATAAGTAAGACGATTCCTAAAATAATTTTGACTGTTTTATTCATTGTGTTAATTTAATTATTCTTCTCTTAATGCTTCTATGGGTTTAACTCTTGTAGCTTTGAATGCCGGAATCAAACCAATTAATGACCCTAATAACACCAATAAGGCAAGGGCTACAAATACCACGGCTATGGAAACGGACGCATTGACGAGTGTGGCATCGTCGCCTTGTCCCCAAACTTTATCTATTACAATAAGGATCCAGCCCCCAGTAATGATGCCTAAAACACCTGAAAGTAATGTTAAAAATACGGCTTCCACCACAATCTGACGTTTAATTTCAAAAGGCGTGGCGCCTAAGGCGCGTCGAACCCCAATTTCTTTGGTACGTTCTTTAACCGTAATCAATAATATGTTTCCAATGGCAAAAACGCCGGCAATTAAGGTTGCGATTCCTACAAACCATGTTAAAAATTGCATCCCTTTTAGAAAGCCTGTGATTTTTGCAAATTCTTTACCTAGGTTAAAACTGCCTAGCGCCCTTTTATCTCTTGGATGTATTTTATTCAAATTGCGCAGCAGTAATTTTATGTCTTCCTCAATCTGTTTGATATTGTACTCAGGCTTGCCTGTCACAACCATCCAACCAATGCGATCGCCGCGGTTGTAAATCTGCTGAAACGTGGTGAAAGGAATGTGAATATCACTAGAAGGCCCCATATCCACATTTTCGTTTTGGAAAACCCCAATCACTGTGAAATTCATGCTATTCAATTGAACGTACCGCCCAATGGGGTTTTCGTTTTTATCAAAAAGTTGTTTGTAAACATCCTCGGAAATGACCGCCGACTTTCGCTTGCTATTAATATCATTTTGATTGATAAAGCGACCACGCAGCATCTTTTTCTTTTGAATTTGATCTAGCAATGGGTAATCTCCATTGACACCATAGCGCCCAGAAAGAAAATTACGGACCACCAACGCTTGACTGCGACTCCTGGGGACTACAAGTTCTACACCTTCAATATTATCTTTTATTTTATGAACATGGGACAGTTTAAGGCGAACCATTTTTCCTTCTTGAAACCCTTTAAAAGGAATGCTGGTATTTTGACCCCAAATAAAGACACTGTTGGTAGCAAAATCTCCAAAAATTCGATTAAAAGAATTTTCCATTCCTCGAGCGGCGCCTAAAAGAGCGATAAGCAATAATATCCCCCACCAAACTCCAATCATTGTGATGAACGTACGAACCTTGTTTTTAGTCAAACTGTCGTACACTTCTTTCCAGGTATCGCTTTCAAATAAAAATTTCATACTATCATTCGTCTCTTAGGGCCACAATGGGTTTGATTTGGGAGGCTTTCTTTGCCGGTAAATAGCCAGCAATCGCACCGGCAGTGATTAGTGTAAAAGTGGCCATTAAAACCAAAGTTTGACTGACACTTGGATCTGTTATAAAATAGGTTTTTAGGTGAGGGCTTGCCCACTCCAGTAAACCCACCCCTATTAGCAATCCAAAATAACCCGCCAAGGTTGTAATAAAAACAGATTCAACTAGAATGATGGAAATTATAGACCTGGGGGAAGCGCCCAAAGCCTTTCTAATTCCAATTTCTTTGGTACGCTCTTTAACAATAAAAATCATAATGTTACTAATGCCAACAACGCCTGCAATTAGAGTCCCAAAACCGATGATCAGAATTAAAATACCCAAAACCGAAGTCATTTGATTGATCCCTTTATTTTGCATGGCCATATTAGAAATTCTTATGGCACGCTGGTCATTTTTTGCCACTGTAAAGCGTGCTTTAAGTTGCTTTTCTAAATCTAGCCCAAAATCAATGGCTTGATTCAAGTCTAATGCTGGATTGTAGGTTAAGTTGATTTGATCCACGTAATCATTATTGCCATATATGTCTTGAGCCGTTGTAAGCGGCATGTAAATAATGCGCTCTTCGTCATCGCCACCGTCATCTTTAAAAACGCCTACAACTTTATAAGAAATACCGCTTAAGTTGATGTAATTACCTACAACATCCTTCTCTTTGAGAAATAAATCTTGTCGGACCAAATCTCCAATAACAATCACTTTGGTGCTGTTTTGCATGTCCATCTGGTTAAGGTAGCGCCCTTTCGATATCTTTGTTTTTTCTAAGTATTGATGATCGGGGTGGACAGCTCTTAATAAATAATTATTTTTTTCGTTTTTATAATTGGCCACTACATTGCGGTAAATTCTTGAAGTTATAAATTCTATACTGGGCTCAAAATCAGACTTTATATAGTCAAAATCTTCATTTTTAAATTGAATACGCCGTCCTGCTTGAAGCCCCTTGTGTGCTTTGGTGGTGCGACCTGAACGAATAAAAATAGAATTGGCTGCATCATCAACAAATGCTTCAGAAAATGTATTGTTGAGGCCATTTGCCAAACCAAAAAGAACGGCAAAAAGTAAAATCGCAAAGGCGACCGTAAAGCCAGAAAGTAAACTGCGGGTGCGGTTTTTATCAATACTTTGAAATACCTCCCGCCAAAAGTCTGTATCAAACATCAGTAGTCGCTCTTAATTGTTTTACAAAATTGTCTTCAATGATCAGGCCATCCTTTAATCGTACAATACGTTTACACATATTGGCAATATCTTGCTCATGGGTTACAATTAAAATAGTTTTCCCTTCTTCATTGAGCTGTTGCAAAAAAGCCATGATATCATAAGAAGTTGTGCTGTCAAGAGCGCCTGTTGGCTCGTCTGCCAATAAAAGTTTAGGGTTTGATGCCAAGGCCCGGGCGATGGCAACACGTTGTTGTTGTCCGCCAGAAAGCTCTCTTGGCAAATGTGAGGCCCAATCTAATAGACCTACTTTTTCCAAATGAAATTTGGCTTTCTCTTGTCGGCTTTTTCTTTTTAAGCCTTGATAGTATAAGGGCAATGCAACGTTTTCTAAGGCATTTTTATAGTTGATAAGGTTGAAGGACTGAAATATAAACCCCAAAAACTTATTTCTATAGATAGCCGCTTTTTTTT